>Ga0180218_1000080_pt1 | contig 167863 bp, 157 predicted proteins | sample eDN3rd37CKraftBY_FD_151334 | JGI IMG/M metagenome (GOLD analysis project Ga0180218, IMG submission 151334) | Enriched backyard soil microbial communities from Emeryville, California, USA - eDNA 3rd pass 37_C Kraft BY (version 2) (version 2) | ecosystem: Environmental > Terrestrial > Soil >... | reverse complement strand
CTCCACCACCTCCTCTGCCTCCCCCTCCGCCACCTCCTCTGCCTCCCCCTCCACCACCTCCTCTGCCTCCCCCTCCACCGCCTCCTCTGCCTCCCCCTCCTCCGCCACCTCCTCCGCCACCGCCGGCCACACCGCTGGAGCGGCTGGAGATCCGGGCCGAGGCCGAGGTGACGTTGCTGGGCGAGGTGAAGGTCCACTGGCAGGCCGAGCACAGCGTTGTCCTGGCCGATGGCGGCATCCACCTGGAGCTTTCCGCCGGGGAGATTGTCTGGCTGCCCCCGCAGGAGGTGCTGCAGGCCATCAGTGGCCCTCTCCTTCCGGGCGCCACCGGGGGCGCGGTGCTGCCGTTGCAGGACATACTGTCGGGCGTCCTGTTGCAAAACGAGGTACCCGGCTTCTGGATCAGTGAGTCGAGCAACGGGCCCCCACTGGCGGGTCTGGTGCGCGACTTCCTAAATATCCAGGCCGAGATACTGGGCCCGGTGACCGATACCCAGGTGCTCGCCGCCCTTGCGTCTCTGGGTCTCGGGCAGACGGTGGTGGCCGACAACTTCGTCTTCCATCTCACCGGCGACCTCACCCTGCCCGCTCCGACCGGCTCCGGCGCCAGTGGCGGACCTGTCACTGCCATGGCCGCCTCCTTCGACGCGCAACTCGTCCAGGAACTGCACGAGATGCTGCTCGGCCGCCCGCCCTCGGCGGGCGACCTCGCCCTCTGGGTGCAGCAGCTCGGCAGCGGCGTGCTCGGCCCCGACCAGTTGGTGCATGCCCTCGCTGCCTCGCCAGAGGCACAGGCGCTGCATGCCGGCCAGGGCGATGCCGCCTATGTCAGCAGCCTCTACCGCGCCGCGCTGAACCAAGATCCCGACACCGCCACGCTGGTGCATTGGACGACCCTGCTCAGCACCCATGTGCTGGACCGCGGCGAGTTGGCGCTGCATGTGGCGCAGGAGGCGATCGGGGTGCATCCCGCGGAGGGCGACCTGCTCGGCCTGCACTGAGCACCGACTTACTTGCAAGTGATTCTCACCTGCGGCAACCTGACCGGGTTCCCACTGCCAAGGGGCTCCCGCCATGGCGACACATGGGCTTCCCGCCTGGCCCTGGACCGCGGCTCCGGCCGATGCCCTCCCGCCACCTGAGGCGCTGCTGCTGGAAGGCATGCGGCGCTGGGGCTGCGCCAACCGCCAGGGTCGGCCCGCCCTGGCTGCGGCCCGGCTGCCCTTCGTCACGGAGGAGGTCGGCGCCGCCGCCCCGGCGCTGGACGCAGTGCTGCGGGCGGGTGGCGGCCATTTCCTCCTGGCCGGCCCCTTGGCGCCGCATCTGGAAGGGGACGAGCCGGCTCTGTTGCTGGGTTTCGCCCTGGCTCAGCGTGGCCCCCGACGCGAGGCGCTGGCCGCCTTCCTGCGACTGCTGCCTCCCGCCCCCGCCTATGCCGCGACAGGCGCTGCGCTCAGCTTGGCCCTGGTCTTCCGCCGTGCCGGCCTGCTGCTGACCAGCCCGCTGCGCTGAACCGGGTTCGCTTCTGAAGGAAGGTCCAGGAAACTCAGTTTCCTGGTCGGGGAGCGCGAGGGGGCAAGGCCCCCTCGCAAGGTGCTCAGGCCGCCTGGGTCCAGGCGATCCGACCCGCCGTGCCGCAGGCGTCGCAGACCGGCGTCCAGCGCGGATGCACCTTGCCGCAATGCCCGCAGCGCCAGCGCGGCTCGGGCGGCGCGCTGGTGGCGGCGCGCAGCCATTTCGCCTCGGCCGTATGGGCCACGGCGGTATCCCCATGCTCCACCCGCTCCAGCTCGACCAGCAGCAGATAGGCCCGTGCATCGGCGGCGCCGGATTCCACCAGCGCCTCCAGCTCGGTGCGCGCCCGACCGGTCAACCCCGCCGCCAGCGCCACGCGGGCCAGCAGCAGGCGGCTCTCCGGATGGGTGCGGTTGTTGTGCACCAGGGTTTCGGCCAGCTTCACCCGCGCCAGCGGCTCCGCCTCGCCTTCCAGATAGGCCTCGGCGATTTCCGGGTGCGGCGCGGTGGCCCAGCCCGTCTCCAGCACGCTGCGGGCGCGGCGCGGGCTGCCAGTGGCGCCCATCCGCGCCGCATGTGCCAGCACCGCCGGCGTGAAGCCCGGGTCGGCCTGGAAGGCCTCCTTCTCCAGCTCGGCGGCGCGGGTGGCATCCGGCTCCTGGCTGGCGGCGGCCATGGCCAGCGGCGCACGGGGGGTATCCGGCGCGGCGAGGACCAACGCCTCGCGCCAGTCCTGCGTGCGCAACGCCAGCACGGCGCGTTCCTCGCGCAGCCAGGCGGCATTGGGATAGGCCGCCTCGGCCTCGCGCGCCAGGGCTTGCGCCGCCGGCCAGTCCTTGCGCTGGATCGCCTGCCGCAGCAGGCCGCGCAACCCGAGGAAGCGGGAATCCTCGCGCTTGGCCAGGGCCTGGAAGGCCTCGGCCGCGCCCTCCTCACGCCCGGCCATGCGCTCGGCCTCGGCGGTCAGCAGCAGCAACTGCGGCGTGTCGCCCATCAGGGAGCGCGCCTTGCGCACCTCTCCGCGCGCCGCATCGGCGGAGCCGGCGGCCAGCGAGACGAGCGCACGGGTCAGCGCCGCCTCGCCCTTTTCGCGGTTGCGCGCCGCCCGGCGGGCGCGGATGCGCGCAGGCCAGTTCACCAAGGCGCGGATGCCGACGATGATCCCGTGCAGCACCAGGAAGAGCACGGCGAGCAGCAGCAGCAGTACCGGCAGGGAGAGGCCGATGAAGGTGTCGCCCACCCGCACCTCGACCACGCCGCCCATGCGCATCAGCACCCAGGCGAGGCCAACCCCGACAACGCAGACCAGCAGCAGCCAGATGGCGCGACGCATCAGCCCTGCCCCCCAGTGCGCAGCTGCTGCAGCGCGCCGCGCGCCGCGAGGAGGCCCTGCGCTTGGTCAAGCCAGGTCTGCATCGGCTCCCGCGCGGACTCCGGCAGGCCCTCGATGCGCTTCACCGCCCCCTGAAGATCGCCGGCGTCGAGAGCGCGGCGCGCGGCCTCCAGCTCACCGCCGACCGCATCACCCCAAACGACATTGTCGCCGCGCCGGACGGTGACGAGATTGCCGAGCCGGTTGGCCGCCGATTCCCAGACGCTCTGCCCCTCGGCCGTGGGCTCGGACTTGGCACGCGCCGCGCGGGCGGCATCGTCGAAGGCGAGGCGCAGCCCGGCCTCGGTTGGCGGCGCGGTATCGGCATAGCGGCGGAGTGCCGGCGGCACCGCATCCGGCAGGGTGGCAAGCGCATGGCCGAGCGGGCGCCCGGCCTCCAGGGCGCTTTCCGTCGCCGTGGTGGCGATCAGCCGGTTCAGCCGCCGCTCGGCGTCGTTGAGGCGGCTCTCGCGCTGCTCCAGCGTGGCGAAACGCTGGTCGAGGGCACGGTCGCGCTCCTGCATGCGCTGGCGCGCCGCTTCCTCGGCGGAGGCGATGCGCTGCTGCATGGCGGTCTCGACCGCGGAGAAGCGCGGGTTGAGCGCCTGCTCAGCCGCTGCGATGCGTTGCTCGATACGCTGTTCGAGCTGCGTGCGGGCGCTGTCGATGGTCTGGGAGAAGCTGCGCTCCGCCTGCTCGATCCGGCCGGTCATCCGGTTCTGGAAGGCCTCGCGCTCGCTGACCTGCCCCGCAAGCTGTTGCTCCGCCTTGTCGGCGCGCTGCTGCAGGGCGTCCAGCCGCTGCTGCTGGGCGGTGGCCATCGCATCGAGCCGCTGCTGAACCTGCGCCAGCGGGCCGGACTGGACCGCCTGCAACTGCTGCTGCAGGGCGCCGACGGACTGGCCGAGCTGGGCGACCGGGCCGGATTGCAGCGCCTGCAGCCGCTCTTCCAACGCCGCGACGCGCGCGGGGTCGGTGGTGGGCTGCTCGTCCTGGCGGTTGGCAAGGCTGAAGCCGAGCGCGACCAGCGCGATCACGCCGCTGATGGCGGCGACGGGCAGGGCGAGGCGCTCGCGGCGGCGCGGGGCGCCGGCGCCCGGTGTCGGGCCCTGCGGCGGCCGGGCACCGCCGCCAGGAGGCGTGGTGCCGGGCGGCTTCGGCGGGGTGGCGGCCGGGCCGGCGCCCTGCGGCGGGCGGGCAGGCTGCCCCGCACTCGCCGGGGGCTTGCTCGTGCCGCCGCCGCTGTCCTGCGGCGGCCGGGGTGCGCCGGCGGGTGGCGTCCCACCGGCCGGAGCGGCGGGCCTGGCGCTGGCGGAAGGCGGCGGAGGGACGGCCAGGCTCGGGTCAGGGGAGGACGGCGCCTTGCCCGGCTGCGGCGGTGAGCCGGCGGCGGGGCTGGTCGCGGACGGGCTGGCCGGGGGGGTCGCCGCGCCGGCCGCACCCAGGGCGCGCGGCGGCACGGCCGGGTTCTCGCGGCTCGGCTTGCGCGGCGACGAATTGTCGCGGCTGCCCGGCACCGGTTCGGACTTCGGGGTCTCGTTCGGCGTGTCGGTCATTCTCTCTCCTGCCCCTCGTTCTCCGGTTCTGGGTGCCCGATCTCCGGCGCCCACCCCGGCGCCGGCCCGAGCAGGGTCAGCAGCGCCGAGGGATCCGGCACCGCCGTAGCATGGATCGCTTGCCAAGGCATGTCCGCCAGGGCGCGCGCGATGCGCGGAGACAGCGCCAACGCCCTGGTTCCACGCAGGGTTTCGACCAGCCCCGCGCGCCGCAGCAGGACCTGGGTGATGGCGGCCGAGCGCGGCGACAGGAACAGCGCGGCCCGCACCGCGCCCCCGCGCAGCGCGATGGCCGCCGAATCCGGCAGCGCAGCGGCGGGGCGCGCGGCATAGACCACCCGGCGGCGCACCGTGAAGCCATGCCCGCGCAGCACCTCGGCGAGGGCGGCACCGTAGCCCTGCCCCACGGCCAGCAGCAGTGGCCCGCGCTGCGGGTCGAGGCGCGATGCCGCCAAGGCCGCGAGCGCCTTGGCCTCGCCCTCGGCCGCGGTGACCTCGGCAAAGCCCGCGGCGCGCGCCTCGGCGGCGGTACCGGTGCCCACCGCCAGCACCGGCAGGGCCGGGTCCAGCCGGCCGGCGAGCGCGCGCGCGGCCGCGCGGCTGGGCAGCAGCAGCGCCTGGGCCGGGCGGGCGAGGTCGGGCGCCGGCGGCAGCGGCTGCAGCACCAGTGCCGGCGCCAGCAGCGGCCGCCAGCCCAGCGCCGCCACGGCCTCGGCCGTTTCCGCGCAGCCCGGCTCGGGCCGCGTGATCAGGACGGCGGGCGCCTCCCGCACTGGGCTAGTCCCCCACGGGGCTAGACGATGAAGATGTCGGCCGGGCTGTCGGCGCGCAGGCCCTCGCCCAGTTCGCGGCCCAGCCGCTCCGCGTCGGCGGCGGCGCCATGGAGGCTGCGCTTCAGCAGGAAGCTGCCATCGGGGCGCGCCACCAGGCCCGTGAGGTGCAACTCGCCATTCGGCAGCAACCGGCCATGGCCGCCGATCGGCGTGCGGCAGGAACCATCGAGCGCCGCCAGCAGCGCCCGCTCGGCGCGCGACACGGCGCGGGCGGCGCGGTCCTCGATGCCGGACAGCAATTCATGGAGCTCGGTATCCGCAGCGCGCACGGTGATGCCGACGATGCCCTGCCCCGCCGCCGGCACCATCGCCTCGGGGTCCAGCACCACGGAGGCGCGCTCCTCCAGCCCCAGCCGCCGCAGCCCGGCCAGGGCCAGCAGCGTGCCGTCGAACTCGCCGGCCGCCAGCTTGCCGAGCCGCGAGCCGACATTGCCGCGGATCACGCCCACCTTCAGGTCGGGCCGGGCATGCAGCAGTTGTGCCTGCCGCCGCAGGCTGGCGGTGCCGATCAGCGCACCCGTGGGAATGGCGGCGAAGGGATCACCGGGCTGGGCGGCGCCGCAGCGCGGCCCCAGCACCATGGCGTCCCGTGCATCCTCGCGCTTCATGGTGCAGGCGAGCACGACGCCGGGGGGAAGCTCGGTCTCCAGATCCTTCAGGCTATGCACCGCGAAGTCGATGCGCCCGTCCAGCAGCGCCTCATGGATCTCCTTGGCGAAGAGCCCCTTGCCGCCGATATCCGCCAGGCGCCGGTCCTGGATGCGGTCGCCGGAGGTGGTGATGACGTGCTCCTCGAAGGCCTGGGCGTTCCGCAGCACCGGGCAGAAATGCAGGATGCGATCGAGAAAAGTGCGGGTCTGCCACAGGGCCAGCGGCGAGCCGCGGGTGCCGACCCGCAGCGGCAGGGGCCGGCGGGCATGGGGCTTGACCTGGGCCACACCGGGGTGCCCCTTGGGAGCCTCCCCCTGCGGCGGCGTGCCCACACCGCCCCGCAGATCCGCAGGGGCCATGGCGCGGGAATGTGCGAAGGCGCCCGCCGCGGCAGACGGCGGGACGGGGTGGGCAAGGGACATGCCGGCGTCATAGAACCACCGCCCGGCATGGGGAAGGCAGGAACGGATGCAATTGGCGCCTATCAGCGGACCAGTCCTCGGTTTGGAGGCGAGCTGCGACGAAACCGCGGCCGCCCTGCTGGCGCCTGACGGCACCATCCTCGCCGAGGCGGTGCGCAGCCAGCTCGCCGAGCACACGCCCTTCGGCGGCGTCGTGCCCGAGATCGCGGCGCGCGCCCATCTGGCGCATCTGCCTGTCCTGGCGGCGCAGGTGATGGCCGAGGCCAGGGTGACGCCGGGGCAGCTCGGCGGCATCGCCGCCACCGCCGGGCCCGGGCTGATCGGCGGGCTGATCGTCGGCGCCAGCTTCGGGAAGGGAATGGCGATCGCCCACAACCTGCCCTTCGTCGGGGTTAACCACCTGGAGGGGCATGCGCTCACCGCCCGCCTGCCGGGACTGGTGCCGGGTGGCGTGGAATTCCCCTATCTCCTGCTGCTGCTTTCCGGCGGGCACTGCCAGTGCGTCGCCGTCGAGGGGCTGGGCCGCTACCGCCGCCTCGGCTCCACGCTGGATGACGCGGTGGGCGAGGCCTTCGACAAGTCGGCCAAGCTGATGGGCCTGCCCTGGCCGGGCGGCCCCGCCCTGGAGAAGCTGGCCGCAGCCGGTAATCCGAAGCGCTTCCCCCTGCCCCGCCCGATGCTCGGCCGCCCCGGCTGCGACTTTTCCTTCAGCGGCCTGAAGACGGCGGTGGCCCAGACCATTCCCAAGCTGGCCACTGAGCAGGACCGCGCCGACCTCGCCGCCGCCTTCCAGCATGTCGTCGCCGCCGTGCTGGCCGACCGCGCGCGCCATGCCCTCGCCATGCTCCCCGCCGCCACCGCCATGGTGGTGGCCGGCGGCGTGGCGGCCAACCAGGGGGTGCGCGCCGCCCTCACCGCCGAGGCGGAGCGGGCCGGGCTGCCCCTGATCGCGCCGCCGGTCCGGCTCTGCACCGACAATGCGGTGATGATCGCCTGGGCCGGCATCGAGCGCCTGCGCGCCGGCCTGACCGACCCGCTGGACCTGGCGCCGCGCCCGCGCTGGCCACTCGACGAGCTGCGCGCGGAGCGGGCCGCATGAACTACCGTCACGCCTTCCACGCCGGCAACTTCGCCGACTGCATGAAGCACGCGCTGGTCGTCTCGCTGGTGCGCCGGCTCTGCGCCAAGGACACACCCTTCCGCGTGCTGGACACCCATGCCGGCATCGGTGCCTATGATCTCTCCGGCTCCGAGGCGGAGCGCACCGGTGAGTGGAAGCGCGGTATCGGCCGGCTGCTGGACATCACCGAGGGGCCGCTGGCCGAGTGGCTCTCGCTGGTGCGCCATGCCGGCTTTCCGCCGCGCTATCCCGGCAGCCCCTCGCTGATCCGCATGATGCTGCGCCCGCGCGACCGGCTGGTGCTCTGTGAACTGCACGAGGAGGATCACGCCACCCTGCGCACCCTGTTCCGCGGCGACCCGCAGACCGCCGTGCACAAGCGCGATGCCTGGGAGGCGCTGACCGCCCTCACCCCTTTCGCCGAGAAGCGCGGCTTGGTGCTGGTGGACCCACCCTTCGAGGTGGAGGGCGAATTCGAGCGCATGGCCGAGGGCCTCGCCGCGGTCGCGCACCGCTTCCGCGCCGGCGTGCAGGCGCACTGGTACCCGATCAAGCACCGCACCCCGGTGCGCGCCTTCCATACCGCCCTGCAGGAGAGCGGCGTGCGCGACATCCTGGCCTGCGAGCTCTGGCTGCGCGAACCAACCGATCCGCAGCGGCTGAACGGCTGCGGGCTGGTGGTCGTCAACCCACCCTGGAAGTTCGAGGAGGAGGCGCGCGAGATCCTCGCCGTGCTGCTGGAGCGGCTCGGCGATGGCGAGCCCGGCCAGGGTTGCGCCGTGACGCGGCTGGCGGAGGAGTGAGGCGCATGGAGCGGATCGCGGTGATCGGTGCCGGCGCCTGGGGCACGGCGCTGGCCATCCAGGCGGCGCGCGCCGGTGGCGAGGTGCGGCTCTGGGCGCGCGACGGGGCGCGGGCGGCGGCCATGCAGGCGGCCCGGGAGAACGCCGCCCATCTGCCGGGGCACCGGCTGCCGGAGGGCGTCACGGTGACGGCCGATGCCGCCGCCGCGCTGGAGGGCGCCGGGCTGGCGCTGCTGGTCGTTCCCGCGCAGCACATGGCAGCGGTGCTGGAACGCCTGCCTGCCCTGCCGCCGAGCCTGGTGGCGGCCAAGGGCGTGACCCGCGAGGGGCTGCGCCTGCCGCTGGAAACCCTCGCCCTCTCCCATCCCGCCCTGCCGGCGGGGGTGCTCTCCGGCCCCAACTTCGCCACCGAGGTCGCCGCCGGCCTGCCGGCCGCCGCCGTCGTGGCGAGCACTCATCCCGAGCTGCGCGAGGCCGCCGCGGCGCGGCTCGCGACACCAGCCTTCCGCCTCTATGGCCAGGACGATCCGGTCGGCGCGCAGGTCGGCGGGGCAGCAAAGAACGTCATCGCCATCGCCGCCGGGGCGGTGATGGGCGCGGGCCTCGGCGAGAATGCCCGCGCCGCCCTGGTGACGCGCGGCCTGAGCGAGATCGCCCGGCTGGCCGAGGCGCTTGGCGGCCGGGCGGACACCATCAGCGGCCTTTCCGGTCTCGGTGATCTGCTACTGACCTGCACGGGGCCGGGCAGCCGCAACTTCTCGCTCGGCTTCGCGCTCGGGCGCGGTGAGACGCTGGCGGCGATCCTGGCGGCGCGGAACAGCGTGACCGAGGGCGTCGCCACCGCCCCTGCCCTGCTGGCGCGCGCCACCGCGGCGGGCGTGGACATGCCGATCACCGCCGCAGTGGCCGATGTGCTGGCCGGCAAGGTGGACGTGGCCGGGGCCATGCAGGCGCTGCTGGCCCGCCCGCGCCGCACCGAGTAGGGCGGCGGGGGCCCGGCCCCCCCGCGCCCCCACCCTGGCGGCTCCCGCCTGGTATGCCGAAAGGCATAATCCGGTACCGAAATCGAGTGCTTGTGATCGTCGCCGGTTCGTGTTTTCAGCAGCGCCACCATCGCCTGGCGACAGAGGAGCTGTGGATGGACGAGATCCTGGACCGACGGCGCCGGCTGGTGGTCAATCTCCTCCACGCGACGGGGACCGCGGCCCTCGCGGCGCTCTGGGCCTTCGAGGCCTCGGCGGGACTCATCACGCAGTTCGACCGCCACGCCTATCCGCTGCTTCTTGTCGTGCTGGGGCTGAGCTTCGCGGTGCGCCTGCTGTGGCCGCGCCATCGCGTGCCGGCAGAACTGGCCGGCTATGCCGTGGTCGCCACTTATTTCGTCGCGAGCCTCCTCTCCTTCGTGGTGCTGCAGCCGGATAACCGCGTCTATACCGTCGCCAATACGCTGCAGTGGATGCCGGTCCTTTATCTGGCGGCCTTCTTCTTCTTCCGCCGCAGGCTGGCGGTGGTGGCGGCCTGGAGCGTCTTCCTGGCGGCGGTGCTGGTCCCCGCCTCGGCGCTGCTCTGGCGCGGGGAGATGGGCTGGGACATGCGGCTGGTCTCGCTGCTCGCCAATGCCTGCGTGGTCCATCTGCTGACGCTGGCCTGCCTTTCGCTGCTGGCGCTGTTCGACAGCGAGTACGAGCGCGCCCGGCAGCACAGCCGGCTGCTGGAGAGCGCCGCGCTGACCGATCCGCTGACTGGCCTCGCCAATCGCCGTGGCCTCGAGCACACCCTCACGGCGCTCGCGCGCACGCCGGGCCGCCTGGTCGGGCTGATCCTGCTCGACACCGACCACTTCAAGGGCATCAACGACGGCTACGGCCATATCGTCGGCGACGAGGTGCTGGCCAGCCTGGGCCATCGGCTTTCCGGCATGCTGCGGCAGGGCGACACGCTGGGCCGCTGGGGTGGCGAGGAATTCCTGCTCATCGCGCCCGATACCGGCGAGGCCAGTGCCCTGCGCCTGGCCGAGCAGATGCGGCAGGTCGCCCGGGCCGTGCCGCATCCGGTGGCGGGCACCATCACCGTCAGCGTCGGCGTGGCGATCTGGATGTGCGGCGCCCCCGTGCAGGAGGCGCTGCACCGCGCCGACCTCGCCCTCTATGCCGCCAAGGCGGGCGGCCGGAACCGGGTGGAGGCAGGGTAAGCCGCGCGCCCGGCCGGCGCGCCGCCGTCAGTCCGCCCGCAACGCCGCCCCGGCCGCCAGGGGCGCCAGCGGCAGGGCCGCCGCCACCAGGGCGCCGAGCAGCAGCAGGAAGGGGCGCGCCGGGAGCCCGCTGGCCGCGGCCTCGATCCCCGCCGCGCCGAAGATGATCGCCGGGATCGCCAGCGGCAGCACCAGCAGCGGCAGCAGCACCCCGCCCCGGCGCGCGCCCAGCGTGAGGGCTGCGCCCGCCGTGCCGATAAAGGAGAGGAACAGCGTCGCCAGCCCAAGGGCCAGCACCGCCACCCCCCAGGCCGCCACCGGCAGGTTCAGCATGGCGCCGGCGATTGGGGTGGCCAGCAGGAGCGGGGCACCGGTTGTTAGCCAGTGCCCGGCTGCCTTCACCGCCGTGATCTGGATGCCAGAAAGGCCGGAGAGCAGAAGCTGGTCCAACGAGCCGTCTTCCGCCTCGGCGCCGAAAAGGCGATCCAGCGGCAGCAGGGCGGCGAGTAGCGCGGCCGCCAGCAGCGCACCGGGGGCCAGCCGCGCCAGCATCTCCGGCGCCGGCCCGACGCCGAAGGGAAACAGCGCCGTCACCAGCAGGAAGAACAGCACCGCCGCCAGCGTATCGGCCGGGTGACGCATGGCGAGCAGCAATTCGCGCCGCAGCAGGGCAATCATGCCTGCGAGTCCAAGCGTAGCTCGCGCGCCCCGGGCAGCGGCAAGGGAACATGTGTCGCCGCCAGCACCGCGCCCCCCGCCGAACGGTGGCGCGCCAGGAGGTCGCCGAAGCGCGCCACCGAGGCGACATCCAGCCCGACCGAGGGTTCATCCAGCAGCCACAGGGCGCAGGGCGCGAGGGCGAGCCGAGCCAGTGCCAGCCGACGCTTCTGCCCAGCGGAGAGCATCCGCGCCGGCAGTTCGGCCAGCGGCGCCAACGCCACCGCCTCCAGCGCCGCGCTGGGGTCGCCGCCCCAGCGGCTGGCCCAGAAGCGCAGATTCTCCGCCACGGTGAGGCCGGGCTTCAGCGCCTCGGCATGGGCGAGATAACGCAGTCGGGCGGCATGGGCGACGCGGTCGGCCAGGGCGTCCATGCCCTCCCAGAGCAGCGCGCCCTCGGCCAGCGGCACCAGCCCGGCCAAGGCGCGCAGCAGGGTGGACTTGCCGGCGCCATTCGGGCCGGTCAGCAGCAGCGCCTCGCCGGCCGCGACGCTGAAGGAAAGCCCGGCGAAGACAACCCTTTCGCCGCGCATCACCGCCATGTCTTTTGCTTCCAGCACGGCACCCTATTCCCGGCCCGCCGATGGACCGGGGGCGCCACCCGTGTAATAAGCAAGGGCGTTCGCAGCAAATCTCTAAGGGACCCCGGACCATGCGGATGATCGGGCAGGATAGCCTGAAGGCGCGTCGCTCCCTGACAGTCGACGGTAAGACTTACCATTACTTCAGCCTGCCCGAGGCGGCGAAGAGCATCGGCGACGTCAGCCGCCTGCCCTACAGCCTCAAGGTTCTGCTGGAGAACGTCCTACGGCACGAGGACGGCCGCACCTATACGGTGAAGGACGCCGAGGCCATCGCCGAATGGGTGAAGGAAGGCAGGAGCGAGAAGGAAGTGCCCTTCCGCCCCGCGCGCATCCTGATGCAGGACTTCACCGGCGTCCCCGCCGTGGTGGACCTCGCCGCCATGCGCGACGGCATCATCAAGCTCGGCGGCGACCCGAAGCGGGTGAACCCGCTGGTGCCGGTCGATCTGGTGATCGACCATTCCGTGATGGTTGACGTCTTCGGCACGCCCGCCGCGCTGCAGAAGAACGTGGACATCGAGTTCCAGCGCAACGGCGAGCGCTACGAATTCCTGCGCTGGGGCCAGGAGGCCTTCAACAACTTCCGCGTCGTGCCGCCCGGCACCGGCATCTGCCACCAGGTGAACCTCGAATACCTGGCGCAGGGCGTCTGGACCGCCACCGACGCCGGCGACACCTACGCCTATCCCGACAGCTGCTACGGCACCGACAGCCACACCACCATGGTGAACGGCCTTGGCGTGCTGGGCTGGGGCGTCGGCGGCATCGAGGCGGAAGCGGCCATGCTCGGCCAGCCGATCGCCATGCTGATCCCCGACGTCATCGGCTTCAAGCTCTACGGCAAGCTGCGCGAGGGCGTCACCGCCACCGACCTCGTGCTGACCGTCACGCAGATGCTGCGCAAGAAGGGCGTGGTCGGCAAGTTCGTCGAGTTCTTCGGCCCGGGCCTCGCCGAGATGGCGCTGGCCGACCGTGCCACCATCGGCAACATGGCCCCGGAATACGGCGCCACCTGCGGCATCTTCCCGATCGACGAGGTGACGCTCGACTACATGCGCCTCTCCGGCCGTGACGAGCACCGCATCAACCTCGTGCGCGAGTACTACAAGGCGCAGGGCATGTTCCGCGACGCCAACGCGCCCGACCCGGTCTTCACCGACACGCTGGAGCTGGACATGGGCACGGTGGAGCCCTCGCTCGCCGGCCCGAAGCGCCCGCAGGACCGCGTGGCGCTGTCCAACGCCGCCCCCGCCTTCGCCAAGGAGCTGGCCTCCGGCAACCTGGGCGTGCCCGGCGACAAGGCCGACCTGCGCGTGCCGGTCGAGGGCGCCAACTACGACCTCGGCCATGGCGACGTGGTGATCGCCGCCATCACCTCCTGCACCAATACTTCTAACCCCTATGTAATGCTGGCCGCGGGGCTGGTGGCGAAGAAGGCGCATGAGCTGGGCCTGGCGCCGAAGCCCTGGGTGAAGACCTCCCTCGCCCCCGGCTCGCAGGTCGTGACGGACTACCTGCAGAAGGCCGGCCTGGACAAGCACCTCGACGCGCTGGGCTTCCAGACCGTCGGCTATGGCTGCACCACCTGCATCGGCAATTCCGGCCCGCTGGCCGACCCGATCGCGGACGCGATCGAGAACAACAAGCTGGTCGCCGTCTCGGTGCTGTCGGGCAACCGCAACTTCGAGGGCCGCGTGCACCCGAACGTGCGCGCCAACTACCTGGCCTCGCCGCCGCTGGTTGTCCTCTACGCGCTGGCCGGCTCGATCACCAAGGACGTCACCAAGGAGCCGATCGGCACCGGCAAGGACGGTCAGCCGGTCTATCTGAAGGACATCTGGCCGACGCAGAAGGAGGTGAACGACACCGTCGCCGCCGTCGTGACCCGCGAGATGTTCCAGACCCGCTACTCGGACGTCTTCAAGGGCCCGAAGCAGTGGCAGGCGATCCGCGTCGATGCGGGCTCGGACACCTATCGCTGGAACTCCGGCTCCACCTACGTGCAGAACCCGCCTTATTTCGAGAGCATGGACCGCGAGCCGAAGCCGATCGCCTCGGTGCATGGCGCGCGGGTTCTGGCGCTGCTCGGCGACTCCATCACCACCGACCACATCTCGCCCGCCGGCTCCATCAAGAAGAGCGCGCCGGCCGGCGAGTACCTGCTGGAGCACCAGGTGCGGCAGCAGGACTTCAACAGCTACGGCGCCCGCCGCGGCAACCACCAGGTCATGATGCGCGGCACCTTCGCCAATATCCGCATCAAGAACGAGATGGTGCCGGGCATCGAGGGCGGCATCACCAAGCACCACCCCTCGGGCGACGTCATGTCGATCTATGACGCGGCCATGCGCTACAAGGCGGAGGGCGTGCCGCTGGTGGTGTTCGGCGGCAAGGAATACGGCACCGGCTCCTCGCGCGACTGGGCGGCGAAGGGCACCTTCCTGCTCGGCGTGAAAGCCGTCATCGCCGAGAGCTTCGAGCGCATCCACCGCTCGAACCTGGTGGGCATGGGCGTGCTGCCGCTGGTCTTCAAGCCGAACGAGGACCGCAAGAGCCTCGGCCTCACCGGCGAGGAGGTCATCGACATCCTGGGCCTGGAGGCGCTGAAGCCCCGCATGGTGCTGGAGCTGGTGATCCATCGCCCGGATGGCTCGGTGACCAAGACCGAGGTGCAGTGCCGCGTCGATACGGCCGACGAGGTCGAGTACTACAAGAACGGCGGCATCCTGCACTACGTGCTGCGCAGCATGGCGCTGCCGAAGGCCGCCTGAACGACGAAAGCTTCGGAGGGCATTCTCCGGAGCTTTTCGGCGCAGTCCGACGAGGCCGGGGTTCGCCCCGGCCTTTCTCGTTTCAGCGGGGTCGCATCAGCCGCAGCGGGCCGACCAGCGGCGCATCCCAGGGCAAATCGACCAAGCCGCGCAGGATGGAACGGGGGGTGATCGGCTGCGGGCGGGTACTCCAGGTCATGGCCAGTCTCCAGAATGGTTGGCCTCTTGAGTATTGGTCCCGAACATGAACGGGTCCTGACATGCGCAGGACTTCGGTGTCACGCAGCACGGGCGGCGACGAGGAAGCCGTTCACCTGTGCGTGCAGCCATGCCGGACACCGGCGCGGCGGCACGCCAGGAGCCCTCCCCGATCTTCGCGGGCGTGTAATCCTGGGCCGGTATCCACCGCCCCGACGCATCCCTGCGGCAGATGGATGCCGCATCCATCACCGCGCGCCATGCGTTCAGACCCCGACCCGTGCGCAACGGCGGGTCCCAGCTTTCAGGGTTCGCCATATGAGCACATTGCGCCGGATCGACCACATCTCCGACCTCCACTTCAATCGTGTGGACGACGCGGTGGCCGAGGCGCTGGTGGAAACCCTCAATGCCGATCCGGCGGATCTGGTGGCGATCAGCGGCGACCTGACGATGCGCGCCCGCAGCTTCGAATACCGCGCCGCGCTCCGCTTCATGGAGAAGCTGAAGGCCCCCATCATCGTGGTGCCGGGTAACCACGACATCACCAACTACTGGCCCTGGGAGCGCTTTCTCGATCCCTTCGGCCGCTGGCATCGCTTCGTCGGCGGCGAGACAGAGCCGATCTGGCGCGACGAACAGATCGCGGTGATCGGGCTGAACACCGTGGTCCGCGGCGGGCTGAACCTGTCCTGGGAGGGCGGGCGGGTGAAGACCCATCGGCTGAAGCGGCTGCTGCGGCGGCTGGACGAATTGCCGCCCGGCCTGTTCCGCATCGTCGTCGCGCATCACCCCTTCCTGGCGCCGGAGGATGCGCCGGACACGCCGCTCGCCCGCCGCGCCGCGCCGGCGCTGGAGAAGCTGCAACACGCTGGCGTGCGGCTGATCCTCTCGGGGCATCTGCATCGCGGCTATGTGCGGCTGCACCGTGGCGCCGCCGCCACCGGCGCGCACCGGCCGGAGTTGCTGGTGGTGCAGGCGGGTTCGGCTATCTCGACCCGGCTGCGCGGGGAGCCGAACGCCTATAACCGCATCATCATCGACGCCGGGCAGCCGCGCATCGAGCCCCGACGCTGGGACGGCAATGCCTGGACCAGCGCCGCCGCGCCGGCCTGGCCCACCGAGGTGCTGCAACCCGAGGAGGGCGCCGAGGAGCTGGAGCTTTAGAGCAGATCCCGATCAGGAGGAGGCGCCTGATCGGGTGGAGATGCTCGTAGAAACAATATCCTGGAGCGTTATCCGTGCGCCAAACGAACGGAAAATGCTCTAGGACCGGCGGATCTCAGGTCCGAAGGCTCAGCGCGAGCGGGATGGCGAGCGCGCAGAGCCCGGCCATCAGCAGGAAGACCCCGCTGCCGAAGCCGGCATAGAGCGGTCCGCAGAGCCAGGTGAGCAGCCCCATCAGAAGGCCGACGCCAAGCGCGGCGTGCAGGGTCTGCGCGGTGCCGGCCAGGGCCGGCGGCACCAGGCGCAGGATCAGGTGCATGGCCGCCAGGTGCTGCGCGCCGAAGCTCAGCGCATGCAGCGCCTGCACCGCCACCAGCGCCGGCAGCCAGGTTGTGGCCGCGAAGACGCTCCACCGCAGCAGCCCCGCAGCCGCCGCCAGCAGCGCCATGCCGCGCGGCCCGATCCGCGCCAGCAGCCGGTGCCCGCAGAGGAACAACACCACCTCGCCCAGCACACCCTCGGCCCAGAGCAGGCCGATGATACCCGCCGAATGCCCGGCGGCCGCCCAGTGGATACTGCCAAAGGCATAATAGGCGGCATGGCTGCTCTGGATCAGGCCGGACAGCAGCAGCAGCCGCGCGAAGCCCGGCAGGCGCAGCGCGGCGCGGATGCCGCCTCCGGCCCGCCGGCCTGGCAGCACCGGCGGGCGCGGCAGGGCGCAGGCGGCGACAAGCGTCGCCAGCATGGTGGCACCGATCAGCCAGGGCACCACGGTGAAGCCGGCGCGTCCGGCTAGCCAGCCGGCCAGCACCGCCATCACGATATAGGCCACCGAGCCCGCCGCCCGCACCCGGCCGTATTCCAGCCGGCCCTCGCGCGCGGCGGCGAGGCAGAGCATGTCGGCCAGCGGCGCCAGCGGCGCGCTCGCGGCATTCAGCAGCACCTGCACCAGCAGGAAGCCGAGCAATCCGGCCGCCACCAGGAAGCCGCCCGCCGCCAGCAGGCCGAGCAGCGCCACCGCGCCCAGCAGCAGCCGCGCATCGCCCAGGGCATCGGCCCAACGGCCCGCCATCGGGGCTGCCAGCAGCCGGACCCCGGAACCAAGCGCGAGTGCGAGCGCGATCTCGTCCGGGTTCAGGCCTCGCGCGGCCAGGAAAGCCGGCAGGAAGGGCTGCACCACGCCGACCGTGGCGAAGACCGCGCAAAGCAGCAGCGCATGGCGGATGGCGGGAATGGAGGCACCCAGAAGCTGGACTGGGCCGGGAAGAACAGCCTCCCGGCCCGGCCATTCTCGGCGCAGGCCGCGCCACGGTCCAGCCGGCGCCCTCAGGCGATACGGCCGAGGAAACTATCCACCGCATCGCGCAGCGTGCCGTTGCGGGCTTGCAGCGTGCCGGCGGCTTCGGCCAGCGCTGCCACCTCGTTCTGCGACTCGCCGGCGGCGCGGCGCACCTCCTCGCTGCGGCGGGCCACCTCGGTGGTGCCCCGGGCCGCAGCCGCGGCGGCGCGGGCGATCTCGCGCGTCGCCGTACCCTGCTCCTCGACGGCCGCGGCGATGCCGCCGCTAATGCGGTCCACCTCGGCGATGGTGCCGGCGATGCTGCCGATGGCCTCCACCGCCGCGCCGGTCGCTTGGCGCATGGCGGTGATCTGGCTGGCGATCTCCTCCGTCGCCCTGGCCGTCTGGTTGGCCAGCGTCTTCACCTCGGAGGCCACCACGGCGAAGCCCCTGCCCGCCTCCCCGGCCCGCGCCGCCTCGATCGTCGCGTTCAGCGCCAGCAGGTTCGTCTGCCCGGCAATGTCGCCGATCAGCTTCACCACGTCCCCGATCCGCGCCGCCGCCTCGGTCAGGCTTTGCATGGTCTGATCACTCTGCCGGGCCGCCTGGGCGCCGATGGCGGCCACCTGGGTCGCTTCCCCCGTCTGCCGCGCGATCTCCTGCACCGCCGAGGCCATCTGCTCGGCAGCGGCGGCCACGGTGCGCACTTCCTGCGCAGTGCTCTCGGCCGCCTCGGCCGCCGCGCCACCGGCGGAAGCGGTGCGCTCGGCGGTCTGGCGCAGCGTGGCGGCGGCACCATCCACCGCCTGCGCCGCCTGGGAAAGGCCGGCCAGGGCGCCATCCACCTCCTGGCGGAAGGTGCCCACGGCGGTGGCATAGGTTTCCGCCCGCTGCAGGCGGGCCTCATTCTGGACGCGCGCCTCGCGCTCCAGCTCCGCGGCATGGCTCAGATTGCCGCGCAGTCTTTCCGCCGCGCCGGCCAGCACGCCGATCTCGTCCAGCCGCACCGCGCCGGGCACCGGCCGGTCCAGCACGCCACCGGCCATGGCGGCGATGCCATGGGTGGCGCCGGCCAGCGGCTTCAAGATGGTCCGCTGCACCGTCACCGCCAGCACCGCACCCAGCACGGCCAGCGACAGGCAGACCAGCAGCAGGAGCAGGTTCGACAGATGGTTGGCATAGTCGATGGCGTCCTGTGCCGCCGCGGCGCTGCCCTGCTGCGCGGCCATGGCCGCCCGGTCGAGCAGTGCGTTCAGCGCCTTGCGGTTCGCCCGATTGGCTTCATTGTTGCCCATCCGGTTGGCAGCGGGGGGCCCTTCCTCCACACCGGCCCGCGCCACATCCGTGCGGAAGCGAACGAACTCCACCACCACCCCCGCCAGCTCGTCGAAGGTCGGCCGCGCCTCTGCGGGAACCAGGGCGCTCCAGGCCGCCATCTCCGCCTGAAGCCGCTCCAGATCCTGCCGCAGCGAAGCCGCCGCCTTCTGGGCGCCGCTTCCCGGCTCGGCGAAATAGAGCAGCCGGCTGTCCGCGACCGCCGCCATCACCTGCCCATTGACCCGCTCGGCCCGCCAGGCAGCGGCGCCGGCGCGCTGGGTGGCGCGCACCTCGACCTCGTAGCTGGACAGCGCCCAGAGCGCGAAGGCCGCCGTGCTCAGGGCCACCAGCCCGGAAAGGCCGAGAAGGACATAGAGCCTCGTCGCCAGGGAGCGTGACAGCCAGCGGATCATGCGTCTTTTCTTCAGTTCCCGGCCCGGGCCGGCGATGGGGTGCCGCGCGGTCCGCTCCAGGCTAGGTCGGCGCTCCTTGCGCGGCGGTTAAGCCGCCACGGTTGCAAAGCCCTTCCATTGGCGTCACACCACACGGGCGATGCCCGACCGCGCCTTCTCTTCTGCCGCCTCGTCGATGTTTCCCGCGCGGGTCAAGGCTGTCCTCGGCCCGACCAACACCGGCAAGACCCATCTCGCCATCACCCGCATGCTGGCGCATGCCTCGGGCGTTATCGGCTTCCCGCTGCGCCTGCTGGCGCGCGAGAACTACGATCGCATGGTGGCCGTGAAGGGCGAGCGCTATGTCGCCCTCATCACTGGGGAGGAGAAGATTGTCCCGCCCGAGGCGAAGTGGTTCGCCTGCACCGTGGAGGCCATGCCGCTCGACCGCCGCACCGAGTTCGTCGCGGTGGACGAGATCCAGCTCTGCGCCGACGCCGACCGGGGCCATGTCTTCACCGACCGCCTGCTCAACGCGCGTGGCATGGTGGAGACCATGTTCCTCGGCGCGGAGACCATCCGACCACTGCTACAACGCCTCGTGCCGCAGGCCGAGATCGAAACCCGCCCGCGCCTGTCGCAACTCACCCATGCGGGTCCCGCGAAGCTGACGCGCCTGCCGCCGCGCAGCGCTGTCGTCGCCTTCTCGGCCGGCGAGGTCTATGCCATCGCCGAAGCCATCCGGCGGCGGCGCGGCGGCTGCGCCGTGGTCATGGGCCGGCTCTCACCGCGCACGCGGAACGCGCAGGTGGCGCTCTACCAGAACCGCGAGGTGGACTTCCTGGTGGCGACGGACGCCATCGGCATGGGGCTGAACATGGATGTGGACCATGTCGCCTTCGCCTCGCTGACCAAGTTCGACGGCCACCGCTCGCGCCTGCTGGAGGCGCAGGAGGCGGCGCAGATTGCCGGCCGCGCCGGACGCGGCATGCGCGACGGCACCTTCGGCGTCACCGCCGACTGCCCGCCCCTGCCGGACGAGATGGTGGACAAGATCGAGGAGCACCAGTTCGAGCCGCTGATGACGCTGGCCTGGCGCAATTCGCAGCTCGACATGACCAGCATCGACGCCCTGCTGGAGAGCCTCGCCGCCCCGCCGCCGGTGCCCGGCCTCGCCAGGGGCAATGACGCGACGGACCACATCACCCTCGCCGCCCTGGCGCGCGAGCAGGAGGTGCGCAACCTCGCCAATTCCCGCGCGCGCGTCCGGCTGCTCTGGGAGACCTGCCAGATCCCGGATTTCCGCAAGCTGGCGGATGACAGCCACACGCGGCTCTGCGCCCGCATCTTCGGCCATCTGGTCAAGGACGGGCACCTGCCAGCAGACTGGGTCGGCGGCCAGATCGCCCAATGCGCCGGCATCGAGGGCGACATCGACACGCTGATGACGCGGCTCTCGGCGATTCGCGTCTGGTCCTATATCGCCGCCCGCGCCGACTGGCTGCGCGACGCTGCGCGCTTCCAGAACGAGGCGCGCGCCGCCGAGGACGCGGTGAGCGACGCGCTGCACGAACGCCTGACCGCCCGTTTCGTGGACCGCCGCGCCGCGCACCTGATCCGCCGGCTCGACGACACCGCCGAGGAGCTGCTCTCCGCCGTCACCCGGAAGGGAGAAGTCGTGGTGGAGGGTCATCCGGTTGGCCATGTGACGGGTTTCGTGTTTGAACCCGACGCCACTGCGGGTAATGGTGAGGAGCGCAAGCTTGTGCTCCGCGCCGCCCGCCGTGCCCTTCAGAGTGAGATGCCGAAGCGCGTGACTGAACTGGAAGCGGCGTCCGACGACGCCTTCACCCTGACCCCCGCCCACCGGATCATCTGGAACGGTGCCGAGGTGGCGCGCCTGCGTCCGGGGCCGACACCGGACAAGCCGCTGGTCGAGCCGCTGCCCTCCGAGTTCCTCGACGGCGCGCAGCGCGAGCGGGTGCGGGCACGCCTCGCCGCCTGGATCGAGGGCATGATCAAGCGGGACTTCGCCGCCATCGAGGCTGCCGAGGCCAAGGCGGCGGAGGATGGCGCGCTGCGCGGCCCCGCCTTCCGGCTGCGCGAGCATCTCGGCCTGGTGCCCGGCGGCACCGAGTCCGAGATCAATCCTGAGTTGCGCCAGAAGCTGAAGGCCATCGGCATCCGCGCCGGCCGCTTCGCGCTCTACCTGCCCGAGGTGCTGAAGCCGCGCCCCATGGCCATGCGCGCACAGCTCTGGGCCTTGCGGGCGGAGTGCGACACGCCGGAGTTGCCGGGCGGCGGGCTCGTCTCGGTCCCGCCGCCGGAGAACTGGCCGGAGGGCTTCGCCGCCAGCATGGGCTGGGTGCAGGCCGGGCCGGTGCTGCTGCGCCTCGACGTCGCCGAGCGCGTCGCCGGCGAACTGGGCCATCTGACGCGCCGCGCGCCGGCCATGCTGCCGCCGGACGTCGCCAGCCGCCTCGGCGTCAAGGCCGAGAACCTGCCCACCGTGCTGAACGTGCTCGGTTTCCGCCTGCTGACGCCGGAGCCCCTGGCCGAGGATGCCTTCGGGCCGCCCGCACCGCCGATGGTCAGTGCCCGGCGCGAGGATCATCGCCCGCGCTTCCGTCCCGAGCGTCGCGGCGAGCGCGGCCCTGCACGGCCGCCGCGCGAGGCAAATGCCGCGGCCGACCCCGCCGCCGCCCCTGTGGAAGGTGCCACACCCCCCGTCGCCGAGCGCGGCCCCCGTCCACCGCGCCGCGAGGGTGGTCCGCGCCCGCAGGGCAAGGGCGGCCCGCGGCCACAGGGCGAGCGACGCGAGTTCGATGGCCCCAAGGGGGGTCCGAAGGGCGGGCGCGATCGCCGGCCGCCGCGCGAGGACCGGGGCGAGGCCCGCTCCTTCAGCTTCGCTCCGGCCAAGGACAAGGGCCCCGATCCCGATAGCCCCTTCGCGGTGCTGGCCCGGCTGAAGCTCGGCAAGGAGTGAGGCCGGTGCGTCCCGGTCACCCTGCCTGAGCATGGCGGAGATCGAGGACCGGGACTGGCAGAGGCTGGACAAGTGGCTCTGGTGCGCGCGGGTCGCCAAGACCCGCGCGGAATGCGCCCGGATGGTGGCACGCGGCCAGTTCCGCCTGAACCGCCAGCCGGTGGAGAAGCCGCATGCCCGCCTGCGGGTGGGCGACGTGCTCACTCTGGCGCTGGGCGGCCCCGAACGGGGCGTCGTGCGGGTCTGGCGGGTGCTGGCGCTGGCGGAGCGGCGCGGCCCCGCGCCCGAGGCCCGTGGCCTCTATGAGGACCTCGACCAGCCGGGGATATGAGCCCCGCCCGCGGCGCAGCACAAAGGTGGTTGCTTCGCTCCGCCACCCGGTCCATCTCTCCCTCGCATTCGTGCCCGAACGACCGCCGAAGGAACCCGGCCGTGACCTACGTCGTCACCGAGAACTGCATCCGCTGCAAGTACATGGACTGTGTCGAAGTCTGTCCGGTGGACTGCTTCTATGTCGGTGAGAACATGCTGGTCATCCATCCGGACGAATGCATCGACTGCGGCGTGTGCGAGCCGGAATGCCCGGCCGAGGCCATCGTTCCCGACAGCGACGACAAGGCCGCCGAATGGGCGGAGCTGAACCGCCAGTATGCTCAGGAATGGCCGAACATCACCCGCAAGGGCGAGCCGCCGGCCGATGCCCAGGAATGGGACGGCAAGCCCGGCAAGAAGGAGCTGTTCGACCCCAACCCTGGCAAGCCCTGAGGCGTGTCGCGGCCGGGCTGGGGCCCTCAGGCACCGCCCGAGGTGACGGGGTGGCGTTTTTTTTGTATTCTTGTTCGCGGGTGTGGTTGCCGGCGCTAAGCCCCGGCCCCACCCTTTTCGGTTGCGTAAGGCGAGGAAGGGCTGCCGGTTGGGCGATGCCCTCCGCCCACGCGGCAGCGGCACCCAGGAGTAGAGAGCGGATGAAGCCACCCGCCGGCGCGAAGTCCACCACCCCGCAATCCGAGCCAGCCGAGGCCGCCCCTTCCACCTCGTCACGCGCGTCCTCGCGCCGCCCCGGCATGGCCGAGGGCCAAGCCCCCTCCCCCACGGCGGAGGGCAATCCCTCCCGCCCCGTGCCGCCCCCCAAGCCCCTCGGCAATCCCGGCAGTGACTTCAAGGCGGGCGACCACGTGGTCTATCCCACCCATGGCGTCGGCCAGGTGCAGGGCATCGAGGCGATGCAGGTGGCGGGGATGGAGCTGAAGGTGATCATCGTCACCTTCGAGGAGAACCGCATGACCCTGCGGGTGCCGCTGGAGAAGGCGGCCTCCTCCGGCCTGCGCAAGCTCGCCGGCACGGACATGATGGGCGAGGCGATGGAGACGCTGAAGGGCCGCGCCCGCATCAAGCGCACCATGTGGTCCCGCCGCGCGCAGGAATACGAGCAGAAGATCAACAGCGGCGACCCTGTACAGATCGCCGAGGTGGTGCGTGACCTGCACCGCAATGCCGGCCAGCCCGACCAGTCCTTCTCCGAGCGGCAGATCTACGAGCTGGCCATGGACCGCCTGGCCGCCGAGGTGGCGGCGCTCGACAATACCGACAAGAACACCGCGATGAACAAGCTGCTGGAGCACCTGAAGCAGGGCTGAACAGCGCCTTCAGCGCACTGTCATAAAAAAGGCCCCGGAGGTTTCCCTCCGGGGCCTTCCCGTTTCCGGGCCTGCGCGGCCGCGGCTCAGTCCTGCTGGCGGACGCCCATAAACTGCAGCAGCAGCTGGAACAGGTTGATGAAGTTCAGATAGAGCGCCAGGGCGTCGAAGACGCTGCGCTTGGCGGCGACGTCCGTACCCATGCCATAGGCGAACTCCAGGTAGTCCGCCTTGATCCGCTGCGTGTCATAGGCGGTCAGGCCGACGAAGACGACCACGCCGATGACGCTGATGGCGAATTGCAGCGCCGAGGAGCCGACGAACATGTTCACCAGGCCGGCGATGATGATGCCGATCAGGCCCATCATCATCAGGCTGCCCAGCTTCGTCAGGTCCGCCTTGGTGGTGTAGCCGTAGAGGCTGACACCCGCGAACATGCCGGCCGTAACCACGAAGGTGGTGGCGATCGAGGCGCCCACATAGACGGCGAAGATGTTCGACATGCTCGCGCCCATGGCGGCGCAGAACAGCCAGAACAGCGCCTGCACCGTGGTCTTGCTCATCCGGTTCACGCCGAAGGAGAGCACCAGCACGAAGGCAAGCGGGGCAAGAATCGCCGCGAAGCCGAGAATGGTTGGCTGCGTCGCCAGGCCGCGCGGCGTGCGCACGACGTTGAAGAACAGCTCCGACAGTCCGGTATTGGCGATCAGATAAGCGACAATCGCGGTCAGCAGCAGGCCCGACGCCATCCAGTTATAGACGCCGAGCATGTAGGAGCGCAGCCCGGCATCGACGGCGGCCGCGTCAGCCGTGCCGACGCGGCCCCAGCCGGCCGCGCCCGTCGTGTACCGATAGTCGGGACCAGAGGCCATAGGTGTCAAACTCCTAACAGCGCGGAGAATCCGCGGGTCATGGTTTATATGGACAATTCGTAATTTTGTTCAACGGGAATCGCCCTGTCGCGGTGGCCGGCCGCCCGTCATGCCAAAGCCGCCTCCCCATCCCTGAAATGGGGCTTTGCTCCTTGTCTCTCCAGGCAAGGATTGATGATCCCGGGTGAATGATCCGCCGCGCCCCGGCTTTGCGTGCTGCCGGGCGACATCGGTCGGGAGCGGCGGTTCGGTCTCGGCCATGTGTCACCCTAGGCCCGGCAGCTGGGCCTGTCAGCCGGTGCAAGGGGATGAGGCATGACGGAGGCATAGCGCCGGCCTCACTCGTTCCGCAGCAGCGGCGCCGCGCGGCCGCGCAGGGCCAGGGCCGTGCCGACATAGCCGAGCAACAGGGTCAGCGCAGTGCAGCCCACCACCGTCAGCGCCAGGGTGCCGGGCAGGAAGACCCACTCGGTGCGCATGACGAAATGCGCCACCGCCCAGCTCGCCGCCGTGCCGCAGAGCGCCGCCAGCAGTCCGGCGGTCAGGCCGAGCAGGCCGAACTCCACCAGCCAGGCGCGGCGGATCTGCGCCCGCGTGGCGCCCACCACCTTCAGCACCACGGCATCCCGCACGCGGCGCCGCTGCCCGGCCGCCATGGCGCCCGCCAGCACCAGTCCGCCGGCCAGCAGCGTGACGCCCGCCACCGCCGAGATCGCCGTGCCCAGCCGCTCCAGCAGCCCGGCCACCGCCTCCAGCGCATCCCGCACGCGGATGCCGGAGACATTGGGGAAGGCATCCGTCACCGCGCGCAGCACGGCGGCATCCTCGGCGGCATCGCCGCGCACCGTGGCGATGTGGGTGTGCGGCGCCGCCTCCAGCAGGCCGGGCGAGGCGATCAGGACGAAGTTCAGCCCCAGCCCCTGCCATTCGATCTGCCGCGTGCTGGCGATCTTCAGCGGCACCTCGCGGCCGAGCACATCCACGGTGATGGTGTCGCCGATCCCGACGCCCCAGCCTTCGGCCAGCCGCGCATCCAGCGAGACCAGCGGTGGCCCCTGATAGTCGGCTGGCCACCATTGCCCGGCGACGATGTGGGTGCCCTCGGGCGGAGTGGCGGCATAGGTCAGGCCGCGATCGCCGCGCAGCGCCCAGCGGGTGTCCTCGCTGGCCTGCACCTGTTCCACCGGGACGCCCTTGATGGCGACGATGCGGGCGCGCAGCGAAGGCACGCGCTTCACCTCCACCACGCCCGGCTGCGCGCGCGCCACCGCGTCGAAGCGCTGAGCCTGATCCGACTGGATGTCGATGAAGTAGAAGTTCGGCGCCGCCTCGGGAAGCTGGTCGTAGATCTGCCGGCGCAGGTTGCCCTCGATCATCGCCACCGCCGAGAGCGTCGTCAGGCCGATGCCGAGCGAGACCAGCATTAGCGCGGTTGGCGCGCCGGGGCGGTGCAGATTGGCCAACCCCAGCCGCAACGCCGGCCGGCGGATGCCGCGCAGCCGGCGCGCGAAAGCGCTGAGCGCGGCGGCCCCGAGCCGGAACAGCAGCAGCGTGCCCCCCGCCGCGGCACAGAAGCCGAGGGCGAAAAGCGGCTGCTCGGCGGTGCCCACCACCAGTGCGACCAGGGCCAGCACGGCGGCGGCGTTCACCGCCAGCAGCGAGAGGCGCGGCCGGTAGGGCGCGGCCTGCACCGTGTCGCGGAACAGCGCGGCCCCCGGAATCTCCCGCGCCCGGCCGAGCGGCCAGAGCGCGAAGGCCAGCGCCGTCAGCAGCCCGTAGAGCGCCGCCAGGGCGAGCGGCAGCGGATAGATCCCGAGCCGGGGCGGTACCGGCAGTGTACCCTTCAGCAAATGCGCGGCCAGCAACATCAATCCTTGCCCCGCCACCAGTCCGACGAGGATGCCGAGCGCCGCCAGCGCCAGCACCTGGATGAGGTAGGTGGCGAAGATGACGCGCGCCGGGGCGCCGAGGCAGCGCAGCGTGGCGATGGTGCGGCTGCGCTGGTCCAGCCAGGCCCGCACGCCCGTCGCCACGCCGATGCCGCCGACCAGCAGCGCCGTCAGCCCGGCGAGCGTCAGGAAGGAGGCGGCGCGGTCGAGAAAGCGATTCACCCCGGGCGAGGCCTCGGCGGCGTCGCGGATGCGCCAGCCGCCATCGTCATATGCGGCGCGCAGGTCGCGCGCGAAGGCGGCGGGCGAGACGCCCGGCGGCAGGGCGATGCGGTATTCGTACTGCACCAAGCTGCCGGGCTGGATGAGCTGCGTCCGTGGCAGGGCATCCAGCGTGATCATGGCGCGCGGCCCGAGGATGGCGGGGCTGGCCACCTTGTCCGGCTCGCTGCGGATCAGCCCGGCAAGGCGGAATTGCCCCTCGCCCAGGCGCACGGCGTCGCCGGGCTTCAGTCCAAGTCGCTCCGCCACCAGTGGCTCCAGCGCCACGACATCCGGAGGCAGGGCGCCGGCGGGGTCGAGTTCGAGCGCCCCGTAGAGCGGATAGGCGTCGTCCACCGCCTTCAATTCCACCAGCGTCCGCTGGCCGGAGGGAGCAACGGCCATCGCCCGCATCTCGATCACTTCCGAGAGCCGGGCGCCTCGCGCGGTAATCCAGTCCCGCGCTGCCTGCGGCATCGGGCGGTAGGAGACGCGCACGGAGAGGTCGCCGCCCAGGATGCGGGCGCCGTCCGCCGCCAGCCCAGCCTCGGTCGCAGTGCGCAGCGTGCCGACGGCGGCAATGGCGGCGACGCCCAGCGCCAGGCAGGCCAGCACGATGCGCAATCCCCGGATGCCGCCGCGCAACTCGCGCCGGGCGAAGCGGAACCCCAGCGCCAGCGTGCCGCTCATGCGGCGCCGTCCGCCACGAAGCGCCCGTCGGCCATGCGGAGCTGCCGCCCGCAGCGGGCGGCGAGCGCCGGGTCATGGGTGATCAGCAGCAGGGTGGTGCCGAGCTGCTCGCGCAGGCCGAAGAGCAGGTCCATCACCTTCTGGCCGGTGGCGCCGTCCAGGTTGCCGGTGGGCTCGTCGGCCAGCAGCAGGCTGGGCTCCGCCACCACGGCGCGGGCCAGGGCCACGCGCTGCTGCTCGCCGCCCGAGAGCTGCCCGGGATAGTGCCCGAGCCGATGCCCCAGCCCGACTCGCCCCAGCGCCGCCTCGGCGCGGTCGAAGGCGTCGGCGCGGCCGGCAAACTCCAGCGGCACGGCGACGTTCTCCAGCGCCGTCATGGTCGGCACTAGGTGGAAGGACTGGAAGACGATGCCCAGGTTGTCGCGCCGGAAGCGCGCCAATGCGTCCTCGTCCAGCCGCGCGAGGTCGGCGCCGGCCACCATCAGGCTGCCGCCCGAGGGCCGCTCCAGCCCGGCCAACAGCATCAGCAGCGTCGTCTTGCCGGACCCGGAGGGGCCGACGAGACCCACCGCCTCGCCCCGTTTCACCTCCATATCGAGCCCGCGGAGGATGTTGACCTCACCCCCTGCCGCCGCCACCTTGAAGCTGAGGCCGCGGGCACGGATCAGGGTGGTATCGCGCCCTTCCCCCGCGAGGGGCTGCGCTGCGGGGGATCGGATGGCATTGGGTGCGTCCAGCATGGTCCGCAGATATGGCCGCCGCGCCGCGATGCGAAGGGCTGCCCTCGGTATCGGAATATTTCTTTCGGTGAAGCTCGGCGGCGCGCATGCCCAAGGGGATGCTCAGGGCGCGGTTCCGATGAAGCTGCTGATGCTGGGCGACTCGATCACCGCCGGCTACGGGCTGGCGAAGGAGCAGGCGCTGCCGGCGCGGCTGCAGGCGCTGCTGCACCAATCCGGCGAGGCGGTGCAGGTGATCGCCGCCGGCGTCTCCGGCGACACCACGGCGGGCGGCAAGTCCCGGCTCGACTGGGCGCTGGCCGACCAGCCGCAGGCGGTGATCGTCGCGCTCGGCGGCAATGACGGGCTGCGCGGCCTGCCGCCCGCCGACACCTATGCCAATCTGGACGACATCCTGACCCGCCTGAAGGCACGCGGCCTGCCGGTGCTGCTGGCCGGGATGCTGGCGCCCCCCAATCTCGGCGCCGATTACGGGCGTGAATTCGCCGGGATCTTCCAGCGGCTGGCGAAAGCGCATCCGAAGGTTGTCTTCTATCCCTTCCTGCTGGAGGGCGTGGCGGGCGACCCAGCCCTGAACCAGCCCGACCGCATCCATCCCAATCCCCAGGGCGCGGAGGAAGTGGCACGCCGCATGCTTCCCGCTGTCCGGGAGCTTCTGTCCAAGGTGCAGGGAGGTTGAGCCATCATGCCACGCCTGTTCGTTGCCCTGCCGATCCCGGAAACGCTGCGGGTGCAGCTCGCCGATCTGGCCGGCGGCATTCCCGGCGCCCGCTGGGTGCCCCCCGAGAACTACCACCTGACGCTCCGCTTCATCGGCGAGGTCAATGGCTGGCAGGCCGATGAGGTGGATGACGCCCTGGCCGGCATTCACGGCCGGCCCTTCGAGTTGCAGCTCGCCGGCGTGGACGTCTTCGAGAAGGCCGGCCGCATCCACTCCCTGCATGTGAAGGCGGAGCGCAGCGATCGCCTGACGCATCTCCAGGCCAAGGTGGAGACGGCGCTGCAACGGGCCGGCCTGCCGCCGGAGCGGCGCCGCTTCACGCCGCACATCACCCTCGCCCGCACCGACAAGGCGGCGCCGGACAAGCTGATCGCCTTCGTGCAGGCGCACAACCTGTTCCGCCCCGCGCCCGTAACGATGGATCGCTTCTCCCTTTTCTCCTCCCGCCTCGGCAAGGAGCAGGCGCATTACGAGGCCGAGGTGGACTACGCCCTCGACGGGCCGCCCAAGGGCGGTGAGGATCTGGCCTCGCGCGAGGCGGAAGCCTAGCGGCCAGGCGGCGCCGCGCGGGCCGATCCGCGGCTTCCTCCTGCCCCCGATCTGCTCTAGGCAGGAGCGGTGATGGCCCGGCCCCGCCTTCTCCTGGTGAGCCTGCTGGCGCTGCTGCTGCTCGGCCAGAGCGCGGTCGCGGCGGCGCATTGCCTGTGGCAGGCACGGCACGCCGTGACGGCCAGCGGGCTGCTGGTGCCGATCTGCACCTCCGATGGGCTGAAGCTGGCGCAGAGCGCGCCCGGCCGGCCGGATGATCCGCCGCCGGCCCATACGGAGCCCTGTGTCTGTGTCGTGTGCCATGCGCTGCCGCAGGCGGAGCTGCCGCAGCCGCCCATTCCGCCGGCGCCCGTCTGGCATCTCGCCACCCGCGCCGAGCCGCTGCCGCCGGCTCCACCGCCCCGCCCCATGGCCCGGGCGTTCCCCGGCATCCCGCGCGGCCCCCCTCCCGTCTGAAGCCCGAGAACCAGTCCGCCTTTTCTCCCTCTCCCGGCCGCGACCGCGCCGGCTGCCTTCATGGGCGGCTGCGGGTCGCCGCCCATCGGATTGCCTGTCATGTTCCATCGTCGTTTCCTGTTCGGCGCATTGGCTGGGCTTGGCCTCGCCACCGCCGCCGCCGCGCACAGCTACACGGCCGGCGACATCGCCATCGGCCATCCCTGGAGCCGCGCCGCCCCCGCTGGCATCACCGGTGCCGGCTTCATGACCCTGCGCAACACCGGCAGCGCGCCGGATCGTCTGGTCTCCGCCCGGGCCGAGATCGCCCGCACCGTGGAACTGCACAATCATGTGCAGGATGGCGCGGTGATGCGGATGCGGCCGGTCGAATCCATCGAGATCGCACCCGGCCAGGAGGTGAAGCTCGCTCCGGGCGGCCTGCACCTGATGCTGGTCGGGCTGAAGCAACCGCTCACCAAGGGCGCCCGCGTGCCGCTGACGCTGGTCTTCGAACGCGCCGGCGAGGTCACGGTGGAGCTTGCGGTGGAGGCCGCCGGCGCCCAGGGGGGTGATGCGGCCGGCCACGGCGGCGCCCACCAGCACTGAGGCGCGGCGGGGCCGCGCGACTTGATCGCCCGGCCCCGCCCACCCAGCTTTTCCCACGTATGAGCCAGCCACCCCTGATCATCCTGACCGGCGCGGGCATTTCCGCCGAATCCGGCCTTTCCACCTTTCGCGACCCGGACGGGCTCTGGGCACGGCATCGCATCGAGGACGTGGCAACCCCCGAGGCCTTCGCGCGCGATCCGGCGCGGGTGCATGCCTTCTACAATGCCCGCCGGGCGCAGCTGCGCGATCCGGCCATCCAGCCCAATGCCGCGCATTACGCGTTGGCGCGGCTGGTCGCGGCCTGGAAGGCCCCCGCCCTGCTGGTGACGCAGAATGTGGACGACCTGCACGACCGCGCCATGCCGGACGGGGCGGCGGCGCTGCTGCACATGCATGGCGAGCTGGGCAAGATCCGCTGCCTCACCTGTGGCGATACGCGGCCCTGGCGGGAAGAGCTTTCCACTGCCACGCCCTGCCACGCCTGCGGCCAAGCGGGCGGCCTGCGCCCGGACGTCGTCTGGTTCGGCGAGATGCCCCTGGGCATGGAGCGGATCGAGGCGGCCCTGGAGGATTGCGGTCTCTTCGTCTCCATCGGCACCTCGGGGCAGGTCTATCCGGCCGCCGGCTTCGTTGCCGCCCTGCGCGGCCGGGCCCGCACCGTGGAACTGAACCTGGAGCCCAGCGCCGGGACGCACCTCTTTGACGAGGCGGAGCATGGCCCCGCCACGCAATGCGTCCCCCGCTTCGTGGACCGGCTGCTGGCCGGATGGACCTGAGCCTGGAGGCGGCCGCCGCGGCCGCGCGCGCCTGCACGCTTTGCACTGACCTGCCGCTCGGGCCGCGTCCGGTCTTCCGCGTCAGCCCGACGGCCCGGCTGCTGGTGATCGGCCAGGCGCCGGGGACCAAGGTGCACGCCACCGGCATCCCGTGGAACGACCCGTCGGGCGATCGCCTGCGCGACTGGCTGGGGATGGACCGCGACACCTTCTATGACGGGGCGCGCATCGCCATCGTCCCGACCGGCCTGTGCTATCCCGGCCGCCTGCCGCGTGGAGGCGATGCGCCACCGCGCCCGCAATGCGCGCCGCTCTGGCACCCGCGCCTGATCGGGCCGATGCGGGAGTTGCGCCTGACCCTGCTGGTCGGCAGCTATGCCATCCGCAGCGTGCTGGGGCGCGCCGCGGCGGCACAACTGGGCGAGACGGTGCGGAACTTCGCGGCCATCATGCCGCGGGGCTATTTCCCGCTGCCGCATCCCTCCTGGCGGACGAAAGCCTGGGCGGCGCAGCGCCCCTGGTTCGAGGCGGAGGTGCTGCCAGCCTTGCGGCAGGCCACGACGGCAGCGCTGGCCGGGTAAGGCGAGCGCCTCTACCCCTCGCCTTCCAGCCGGGCGATCTCCTCGTCAGAGAAGCCGAAATGGTGGCCGATCTCGTGGATCAGCACGTTGCGGACCAGGCGGAACAGGTCCTCGCCGGTCTCGATCCACTCCACCAGGATGGGCTCGCGGTAGAGCAGGATGGTGTCCGGCTCAGCCGGCACACCGAAATGCGTCTTCTCCGTCAGCGGCACCCCCCGGTAGAGCCCGGTCAGCTCCCAGGGGTGCTGCAGTTCGAGCGCCTCCAGCGTCTCCTCGTCCGGCAGGTCCTCGACCAGGATGGCCGCGCCCTGCACGGCGTGGCGCAGCTCTTCGGGGATGGCGGAGAAGGCCGCCTCGGCCATCTCCTGCAGATCCTCGAGCGCGGGGGGGTGATTGAAGCGCATGAGGCCATCCTATCACCCGCCGGAGCGGGAGGCGAAGCGTCCCTTGTCAGCTGCCAGGAGCGGTGCTGGGGCCGGGTGCGGGCGGCACCGCCGGCCCGGGGCGTTGCAACGCACCCTCTCCGGAGCGTTGCACCAGCGCGTCGCGGATTTCCATCAGCAGCTTCTCTTGCGTGGTGGGCGCGGGCGGCGCGGCCGGCTTCTCGGCCTGGCGCAGCCGCAGCCGCGTCAGCACGCGCAACAGCCAGAAGATCGCCATGGCGACGATCAGGAAGCGGATGATGGCATTGATGAACTGGCCGATGGCCAGCACCGCCGCACCACTCTCACGCGTGGCCTCCAGCGAGGGTCCGCGTTCGCCGCTCAGCACGACGAAGACGTTGGAGAAGTCCACGCCGCCGATCAGCAGGCCGATGATCGGATTGATCAGATCCTGCACGAGTGAGTTGACGATGCTGGTGAAGGCGGCACCGACCACGATGCCCACTGCCAAGTCCACCACGCTGCCCCGCATGATGAAGGCTTTGAACTCCTCGAGCCAGGCCGGCTCACGTACGGGAAAAGGAGGCCGCATGCGTCATCCTCTGCGCAAGGGGGAAGCTGGGGCTGGAACACAAGCAGAAAGACCGGCGGCCCGGAAGGGCCGCCGGCGGCAGTGGCATGAGGCCGGCAGGACCGGCCCGGCCGGTCAGGGCGCCGTGCGCGGCGCCGGATTGGTGGGCGTGGCGTCCATGGAGCCGCTCGTGCCGGTGGTGGCCGGGCTGCCGGTGTTCGTGCCGGCCGGCGCCATGCTGTTACCCGACCCGCTGACGGCGGAAGCCGGCGTCTGGCCTTCCGGCACCACCATGCCGCCGCCCATATAGGCGCCGTCGCTGCCGCCGCGCGTGCTGCGCGAGGAGCGGCTGCTCCGGCTGCTGCGGCCGCGCCGCTCGTTGTCGAGCGGCGTCTTGACCTCCGGATCCTTCCAGAGAGGCCGGCCGAGATTCACATCGCTCGGCGAGGTGGTGGCACCGGTCACGGCGCCGGCGCCGCCGCCGACCACCGCCCCGACGGCGGCGCCGACGGGGCCGCCGAGCGCGCCAACCCCGGCGCCTGTCGCGGCGCCCGCGGCCGCCCCGCCTGTTACGCGCTCACGTTCGTTGGTGCCGCAGGCGGCCAGCGCAAGGGCCAGGGCGGCGGCACTCATGATTCGCAGCTTCATCGCGATTCTCCCTGTGGGACGCCGGCTGAACGCGCCATCTGCGAAAAGGTTGTGCTGCCGCTTCCTTTCGAGGTCGTTTTTTCGCCGTTCCTATCCGGCTGTGGCGACAAAGTCGCGCAACTCGCTCGCTTCCTGCTCCGCCTCCTCGATGCGCGCCTTTACCAGATCGCCGATGGAGATCATGCCGGCGAGCTGGCCTTGCGCGTCCAGCACGGGAAGGTGGCGCACCCGGCGGTCGGTGATCATCGCCAGGGCATCGCAGACGCGGGTCTCCGGGGTGACGGTGTGCAGCACCCGCGTCATGAGCTGGGTGGCGTCCATCGCCACCGTCGCGGCACCGCGGCTCGCCAGCGCCCGCACGACGTCCCGCTCGCTGACGATGCCCAGCATAGCCCCCGCCTCACCCCGTACCAGCACGGCGCCGATGCGATGCTGCGCCATGACACGGCAGATGGCGATGGCGTCGTCACGCGGGCTGACCGAGATCACCTGCGTGCCCTTGTGGGCGAGGATCCGGGAAATGATCATGACGATGCTCTCCTCTGTGCGGGTTCCGCCGCCCGGAGGGGAACGGCCGCCCCGCCTCAATGGAGGCGAACGATGCGGCGCAGGAACAACCAGAGTCCAGGAAAATCCGAGCGTAAGCCTGGCCGTGGGCTCAGGCTGCGGCGCCCCCCAGCAGCCGCACCGCCTCGGCCCCGGCCCGACGGATGGAGAGCACGAAAACCTGCCGGTCGGGCTGCGCGAGGCCGTCGATATCGGCGCCCAGCAGGAAGGCCAAAGCCCCCGCGGCGCCCGGATCGGGCAACGCGGCAGTCAGGCCGAGCAGGCGGCCCTCCTCATCCACCACCGGGCCGCCCGAATAGCCCATCAGTGCCGGCATGCGCGCGGTGAAGCCACGGCCGAAGCCCGGCATCTCGGCATCGGGTGCCTCAACATGACCCTCGGCGACGGAAGGGCCGATGCTGGGGGCGCCGGCGGCCCAGACCGCCTCGCCTCGCTGCGGCGCCTCGGCCGAGCGCTGCGCCGGCGCCAGGAAGCCCTCCGGCAGGCGCAGCACCGCCAGATCCATCCGGCCGCTGCGCGCGACCACCCGCGCGGTCGCCTCCGCGCCATCGGCGCGGCGCAGCGTGGCCGACCGGGCACCGCCCTCCAGGACATGGGCACAGGTCAGCGCGTGGCGGGCGTCGAAGCCCACCACGCCGCCCCGCGTCATGCCGCCGCATTGCAGGCTGGCAAAGCCGGTCGCGGTAATGTGTTCCGCTGGAGTGCCGAGCGCCTGACGGGCGGCGGGAGCGGCACAGCCGGATAGCAGGGCGGGCATGCCGATCGCACCCGCCATCATGCCGCGCAGGAAGCTCCGCCGCTCCATCGCCTTGATCCCGCTGCCCTGCATCCGCGCCTCGATGGGAAGGAATTATCAACCTTCAGATGAGAATCCTCACCCAAGTTGCTCAAAAACATGATTTCGGCCTCGTGTGAAGCCGTCATGCGCAGGGTGTGAGAGGGAGATGACGCAAAGCTGAACATGGCGGGGCGGAGGCGGGAGCCCGAAAGCTCGCGCACCGTCATGGCCGCAGGATGGAAGAGGAAACAGACCGAAGGCGGCATGGCCGCCCGGCTCTGGGCAACGCGCCGCCGCCCGCGCAGCGCGGCGGCTAGGCGTCCGGGCTAGCGGTCGGCTGGGAGCCGGCTGACTGCTGGCCGATCGGCTGGATCAGCGCCTCGGCCTCGCGCTTCAGCGCAACATAGGAGCGGAAGGAAAAGGGCAGCATGGCGGAGTAGATCAGCCCCGCCGCCGCCAGCGCCGCCCAGGGCTCGCTGACCAGCAGCGCGGCATAGGCTCCGATCGAGAGCAGCAGCGGCAGGATGTATTCGCGCCGCACCTTGAAGTTCTTGAAGGACCAGGTGGGCAGCGTGCTCACCAGCGCCAGGGCGACCAAGATCAGCAGGATGCCCACGAAGGCGGGATAGCGCACCGCGGCGGCCAGCCCGGACCAGCCCCAGCCCTCAAAGGCCAGCGAGGCGAAGAGCGGGAACATGGCCAGCAGCGCCCCGGCCGGGGCCGGCACGCCGGTGAAGAAGCTCTGCGCATAGGCCGGCTTGGGCGGCGGCCCCGGCAGCGGCATCGGGCCGGCATCGAGCGCCGCGTTGAAGCGCGCCAGCCGCAGCGACATACAGACGGCGAACATCACGCAGGGCACGAAGCCGAGGCCCCGGTAGTCGTGCATGGTCCAGAGATAGAGCACCATGGCCGGCGCCACGCCGAAGGACAGGAAGTCGGCCAGGCTGTCAAACTCGGCGCCGAAGCGGCTGGTGGCCTTCAGCAGCCGGGCCAGCCGCCCGTCCAGCCCGTCGATCGCCCCGGCGGTGATGATCAGCCCCGCCGCCACCTCCCAGCGCCCCTCCAGCGCAAAGCGCATCGCCAGCAGCCCGGCGCAGAGGCCGAGCAGCGTCAGGATGTTCGGGATCAGCCGGTTAAAGGACTGACCCTGGAGGCGGGGTCGTTGCCGTGCGGCGAAGCGGAAGCGGCGGGGGCGGGGCGAGGAGACATTCATCAGTGCACGGAACCCGGCGCGGCGGCGGCGGTTGCCGGCTGGGCCGCGGCGGGGGCCAGTTCGGCGATCACCGTCTCGCCGCCGACCATGAGCTGCTTCTCCGCCACCAGGGGGCGGACCCCTTCGGGCAGGTAGAGATCGGTGCGGCTGCCGAAGCGGATGAGGCCGAAGCGCTCGCCGGCCCGCAGGCTGTCGCCCTCCCGCACGAAGCAGAGGATGCGACGGGCGACCAGTCCCGCGATCTGCACCACCGCCACGTCCTGGCCATTCGGCATCCGGATCGCCAGCGCGTTGCGCTCATTGTCCTCGCTGGCCTTGTCCAGGTTGGCGCTGACGAACTTGCCATGGCGATAGGCGATGCGCGTCACCACCCCTTCCACGGGGCTGCGGTTGATGTGCACGTCGTTCACCGAGAGGAAGATGGCGACGCGCCAGCGTGCGGCGGGGCCGAGGCCCAGCTCCGGCGGTGGCACCACCGGCTCCACGCTCACCACCCGCCCGTCGGCCGGCGCGACGATCACCGGCCGGTCCGGCGTCACCCGTTCGGGATCGCGGAAGAAGTAGAAGCAGAAGGCGGTGAAGGCGAGGCCGAGCCAGAACAGCCAGGCGCCCAGCAAGAGGCCCCCGACCACGGCCACAGCCGCGCCACCGATGATGAAAGGCCGGCCCGCCGGATGCGGCGGGGCCAGGACCATGCGAAGGCTTTGCAAAAGCGCCATGACAGCAAGGTTATGGTCTGTCGCGCCCACGTAAACAACCCGCCGGAAACGCGGCCGCCCCTTGCGGCCTCGCCCCTGGCGACCTCTCATTCGACCTCTCCCGACGAAAGACGGAGGCAGCATGCAGCCAAGCGGAACCGTTCGTGTGAAGGTCTGGGACCCCTGGGTCCGCCTCGTGCACTGGGCCATTGTCGGGCTGATCGGCCTCTCCTGGTGGAGCGCCGAAACCGGCCGGATGGATCTGCACCTGACCAGCGGCTACCTGATGCTGGCCCTACTGCTGTTCCGGCTCGTCTGGGGCTTCATCGGTTCCGAGACGGCGCGCTTCCGTCATTTCCTGCGCTCGCCGCTGGCGGCGCTCGGCCATCTCCGCCATCTGTTCCGCCGTGCGCCCGACACCGAGCTGGGCCACAATGCCGCGGGCGGCTGGATGGTGCTGGTGCTGCTCGGCGTGCTGCTGCTGCAGGTCGGGACCGGCCTCTTCGCCGATGACCTGATCCTCACCCGCGGGCCGCTCGCTGGCTTCGTCTCCGGCGCGGTGAGCGACTGGATGACCTGCATCCACATCCGCAACTTCAACGTGATCCTGGCGCTGGCGGCGCTGCATGTGCTGGCGGTGGGCGTCTATGCCCTGGCCAAGGGGCAGAATCTCGTGCTGCCGATGCTGACCGGCGCCAAGCGCGTACCGGCCGGCATGGCCCGGCATGCGCCCCGCCTCGGCTCGCCCTTGCTGGCGCTGCTGCTGCTGCTGGCGGCCGGAGCGGCGGCCTGGGGCCTTTCCCGGCTCGGCTGAAAGCGATCGGGGGAGGGCAAGTCCTCGCGCCCTCCCCCGGGCCGCTCAACGCGAGCGGAACTGCCGATGGCAGGCGCCGCAGGTACCGCCCGCCTCGCGGAAAGCGGTCGCCGTGGCATCCGCGTCGCCGGCCTTCGCCGTCTCGTTCAGCTTGATGGCCGCGGCGACCATGCGGGCCGCGGCGGCCTCGAATTCCGGTCGCTTCGACCAGACCTCGGAGCGCGCATGGGTGTCGCCCTTGTCGCTGCCGGGCGGGAACAAGGCGGGGAAGCCGTGGAAGAAGGCCGCCATATCCTGGCTGCGCTCGGCCACAACGGACAGGTCGCCCTTCGACTCCAGCGTCTTCTTGATCGCCTCCACATTGCCGCCCATCCGCTTCAGCCCGGCCTGCCGCTGGGCGATCACGTCACCCTGTGCCCAGGCCGCGCCACCTGGCGCCTGGATGGCGAGGGCGGCGGTGCCCAGCAGGGCAAGGGCCAGAAGGGCCTGCTTCATCCGCATGCATCACTCCAGAATCGGTGGAGCGGCCATCAGACCATGCCCGCCGAAAGAGAAAAGCGCTTTTCTGCCACCCTCGCGCAAAGGCACCCTTGCCGAGCTTCCCGGGCGGGGTTATTAGCCGCGCCGCCCCCGATGGCACGCCCGGCCGGAATGACGGAGCGTAGCTCAGCCTGGTAGAGCACTGTGTTCGGGACGCAGGGGCCGGAGGTTCGAATCCTCTCGCTCCGACCAAAATCCGGCCGGGCCCAAAGCCCCGCCCGCCTCCCCGTCTGGGGTCGCGCGGCGGGGCTTTTTCATGCCGTCCTGTCCCTCCTCCCAGGCGCCCCACCCCGATTCCGGAGCCCGGCTCACCTGCATTTTGCTGCCGCGACATCGCCATCGGTAGCAGCAGGCCGCCCGGTGCTGACGCTGCCCGCTGCGACGCAGACGACGATCGACAGTGCCGGCCTCCCCGTGATCGCCGCAGACATCAACCTGTCGAAGAAGGATTGCTTCGCCCGCCCCAGCCGTGCGACGCGCATGCCTTGGTGGTGCTGAGCCGGCCCTTCTGATCCTGCGCGGCTGCCGGGCCCGGGACCGGCCTTCCCTCAGCGCGGCCGCCGCGCCGCCCAATACATCAGGCCACGGACCGGAAAGACCCAGGCGAAGCCCGCCAGGACATAGAAGGGAAGCTGTAGCGCCCAGTGCCACTGCTGCACGTGGTCGCCCGCCCAGAGCACCACGGCGAGGTAGAGAAGCAGCCCGACGAAGCCGGCCAGGCAGGCAATGAGGACGCGCGACATGCCCTCCCTCTTGGCAGGGCCGGCCCGCTTCGCCAAGTCCGCCGTCGTCGGTGTTTGCAGCACGGCCGCTGCCCGCCTAGTCTCCGGCCGGCCCGAAGTCGGGGCCCCGCCCCTTCCCGCGTTCCCTCTCCGTGCCCGAAAGAACCCGATGCCCGAGCCCGGCCTGCCCCCCGCCCCCTACACCACCTTCGACCTGAAGGCGCATATCCGCAGCATTCCGGATTTCCCGAAGCCCGGCATCCTGTTCTACGACATCTCCACCCTGCTGCGGAACGGGCCGGCCTGGAAGGCGGCGATGGCGCAGATGGCCGCGCGGGTGCGGCCGCATCGCCCGAAGCTGCTGGCCGGCATCGAGAGCCGCGGCTTCCTGCTGGCGGCACCGCTGGCGCTGGAGCTGGGCCTGGGCTTCATCATGCTGCGCAAGCCGCGCAAGCTGCCGGGCGAGACTATTGGTTACGACTACCAGTTGGAATACGGCACTGATCGCATCGAGATGCAGGCCGATGCCGTGGCCCCGGGCGACCGTGTGGTGCTGCTGGACGACCTGCTGGCCACCGGTGGCACCATGGCCGCCGGGGTGCAGCTTCTGCGCAAAGCGGGCGCCGAGGTGCCGCTGGCGGCCGCGATGGTCGAGCTGACCTTCCTGAGGGGCCGGGAGCGGCTCGATGTGCCGGTGGAAACCCTCGTGGCCTACGATTCCTGAGCATGCGCCGCCGCGGCCCGTGCCACGCCGCAATTCTGCCGCCCCGCCAGGACGGGCTGGGCGCATGAAAAGGCTTGGCCGCCGCGACTGCCTGGGCTTTGGCGCCCTCGCCCTCACGGGGCTGTCAGGCGCCAGAGCGGCGGCCCAGCCGCAACCCGCCGCCCTGGTGCCTGACAGCGCCACACTGCTGCTGCCGGGCCCCGAGGGCGGCGCCGCCGCGCAATGGGCACAGGGCGTCGCCACCGGCCTCGCGCGCGGCCTGCCGCATGCGGTGGCGCTGCGCAGCCTGGTGCTGGGCGGGCCGGACGGCATCACCGCCGCCAACCGCTTCGCCACGATGGAAGGCGGCGACGGGCGGGTGCTGTTGGTGATGCCGGGGAGCGCCGCGCATGCCCGTCTGATCGGCGAAAGTCGCGCGCAGTTCGATCCTGAAGGCTGGCTGCCGATCTGCGTGTCCTGGCAGGGCGCCCTGCTGGCCGGGCGCGGGCCCTGGCCGCCCACCGGCGGCCGGCCCCTGCGCCTCGCACTGCCGGCACCCGATGCGCCCGAGACGGCGGCGTTGCTGGCACTCGACCTGCTGGGCCATCCGGCGGTGCCGATCTTCAATCTCGCCGGCCCTGCCGCCGCGGCGGCGATCGCCGCCGGCGAGGCGGATGCCCTGGTGATCGCCGCGCCCTCGGCCCTGCGGCGGGCCGCCGCGATGGGCCTGACCGGCTGGCTGGAACTGGAGGTTCCCGGTCGGCGCGACCATCCGGAGTTGCCCTCCACCGCCGAGGCCTCGGCCCGGCCGGTGCCGCTGGCGGCGGCGGAAGCGGGCTTCGCGGCGCTGCGGCTGCGGGCCGCGCTGATGCTGCAGCGCCTGACCTCGGCCGATGTGGTGGCCGCCTGGCGCCGCGCCGCCTTGCGCTGGCAGGAGGATGAAAGCCACCAACCGGCCGAGACCACGGCGCTGGCGCTGGTGGGCGCCGAGGCACGTAGCCTGACGGCGGCGCTTACGCCTCCGGCCCCGGCGGTGCTGGCCTATCGCGAATGGCTGCTGCGCCGGCTCGGCTTCCAGGCCGCCTGAGCACCGCCGGCAAGCATCGCTCCGGTTCAGTGGCGCGTGACGAGGCCGGCCATGACCTGCTCGTTGATCGCAGCCAGGAAAGCATAGTCCGGCGCCGGCTGTGTGATCTCCCGCAGCACGGCACCCCCGAGCGCCCCAAGTCCCTGCCGCAGCGCCCGCGGCAGTATCGTGCCGGGGCGCTCGACGGCGCACAGCACGCCTTCCCAGAGGCGGCGCGTCGCCTCCTCCGCCGCTATCGCCGTGGCGGGGTCGGCGCCCTCCTGCGCCTGCCGCAACAGCAGCACGACGCGGCGGAACAGCACCGCCTCCTCCGCGCGCTGCCCGGCCAAGGCGGGCCGGGAGGGGGGCGCGGCGGCGGGGTTCATGTCACCGGTTCCCCCTGCGGCGCGGCGTCACCAGCGCTCTGGAGCACGGCATCCTCATGCTGGATCAGCCGCCGGACGAGGCGGAGCGCCTGATAGCATTCGTCCTGCTCAGCCGCAGCGACGGCCTCGTCCACCAGTTCCCGGGCCAGGACCGAGGTGGTGGCGGCGCGGAATTCGGCGGCGAGATCGCGCGCCAGATCCAGGCCGCGCTCGCGTTCCTCCTCGTTGCCGATGTAGGCCGTCTGGATGGCGAAGTAGAGGCGCCGCGCCGGGGTGGTGGCCGCCTCGGGCGTCATGATCTGCTTGCCGAACAGGAAGCGGGCGCGGCTCGTCAGCTCCACCCGCGCGCGGTTGCGGAAGCGGAGAGGCGCACCGTTAACGATCAGCAGGTCGCCCTGGCGCAGTTCGAGCACTAGCGTCGACATGGTGCGGCGGTCTCTCAATGCCCGGCGGCCTGGGCCGGCCGGGGGTGGAAAAGCCGGCCTGCCGCACCGGATTCACGGCGAGGCGGGTCGGCAAGGGAATGCTCGCATGGGTGCCCGGCATTCTTGTGGCGGCGGCATCCATCGAGCGACTCAGCTTCGGCTGCGCCTCACGGCATGGCCTTTTTGCTCTCCACCGCCCACGGCGGGCCCTGCCTGGCCCGGTTGCCCGGCCCCAGCACGGAGCCTCCGGCGCGGAAGGCGGTCTGTTGCGACAAAGGGCAATCTGGCCCCGAAGGACTAACGCTTCCTGAATCGCGGGGCTCATGCGCGCCCCAGCACCAGCACGGCGCCGAGCACCGGCTGGCCTTGCTCCTGCCGCAGCACCACGGTGCGCTCGGCGAGGCAGCGGAGATCCAGCTTCGCTGCCAGCGCGTGCAGGGCCGGCACGTCGTGCTGGTAGCGCAGGCCAGGACCCAGCGCATAGCTGCCGGAGGTCCCGCTCTCCACGCTGAAGGCGAGCGCGCCGCCCGGCCGCAGCGCCGCAGCCATGGCGGCCAGCGCCGGGCGCAGGTCGCCGAGGTAGTTCAGCACGTCCACCGCCGCGACGAGATCATAGGCGCGCGGATGGCGGGGTAGGAAATCCAGCAGATCGGTCTCATGGAGGGCGGCGTAGCAGCCCTGCCGCGCCGCCTCGGCCAGCATCCGAGGTGAAAGGTCCAGCCCTTCCAGCACCCGCGCGAAGGGGGCCAGGGCGCGCCCCGAAAGGCCGGTGCCGCAGCCAAGATCCAGGACGTGGCGACTGCCATCGGCGGCGAGGCCCGCCTCGCCCAGCAGCTCGGCCAGGGCAACCGGCGTGCGATAGGCCAGCCGCTCCTCCAGTTCCTGCTCGAAGCGCGGCGCATATTGGTCGAAGAGATCACGGACATAGGCGGCGGGCGCCCTTTCCGGGGCCTTACCCTCGCCCAGCGCAGCCAGCAGGAAATGCGCCTGCTCGGCCAGCGCGGGGGACAGGGCCGGCAGCGCCAGGGCGGCGCGGGCGGCCTCGACCGCCGCCTGCGCCTGGCCCGCTTCCCGGCAGGCATGGGCCAGTGCCAGATGGGCCTCGGCCGAATCCGGCGCCAGGGCGACGGCCTGACGCAGCGGCACCAGCGCCTCGCCGGCGCGCCCCAGGCCGCAGAGGGCCTGGCCCAGGTTGCGCAGGCTGACCGGGTCACGCGGCCGGCGCGATAGCGCGGCGCGGAGCGCCTCCACTGCCGGCCCGAGCTGCCCTGCCCCCGCCAGGGTACCGCCGAGCGCGGCGAGAAAGACCGGCGCCTCCGGTTGCAGGGCGAGGGCGCGGCGGATCAGCGCCAGTGCGCTTGGCAGGTCACCCTGCTGGCGCCGCACCAGACCCAGCAGGTTCAGCGCATTCGCATCCGCCGGCCGCAGCGCCAGCACGCGCTCATAGCGCACCGCGGCACCATCCAGATCGCCCGCCTGATGGCGCGCGACGGCCTCGTGCAACAAGGGCTCGATCGATGCGGGGGCGGCGGGTCGGGGCGGCAGACTCAGACTCCTCTGTCCATGCGCGGAAGCTCCCGTGCGACCACGCGGCACAGGCTCTGGAGGCGCCGAAGGGGGTTCCGCGCGGAGAGTAGCGGCTTAAGCGCGGCCGCGCACCCAAATCCTGTCCAAAATTTTCATCACATCCTGGCAGGGCCCGGCAATCGATGGCCGGGCCGCCGTGACGCGCGCCTCAGGACAGCCCTTCGATGCGTCCCCCGGCGTCCAGTCCGATCCCTTCCGCCGCCGGGTGGCGCGGCAGACCGGGCATGGTCATGATCTCGCCGGCGATCACCACCACGAAGCCGGCACCGGCGGAAAGCCGCACCTCGCGCAACGGCAGGACATGGCCCTCCGGCGCGCCCATCAGCGTCGGGTCGGCGCTGAAGGAATACTGCGTCTTGGCGATGCAGATCGGCACATGGCCGAAGCCCTGCTCCTCGAAGCGCCGCAGCTTCGCGGCCACCGGTGGCGGGATGCTGACGCGCTCGGCGTGATAGATCTCGCGCGCCACCGTCTCGATCTTGCCGGCGAGCGAGAGATGGTCGGAATAGAGCGGCTCGAATTGCGCGCCGCCACCGGCCAGAAGCCCCTGCACGGCGCGCGCAAGATCGGCCGCTCCCGCGGCGCCGTCGCTCCAGTGCGTGCAGAGGATGGCCTCGGTACCGAGCTTCGTCATCGCCTGCTTCACCGCCGCGATCTCGGCCTCCGTATCGCTGGTGAAGCGGTTCAGCGCCACCACCACCGGCAGGCCGAACTTCTGCATGTTCTGCACGTGCCGCGCCAGATTGGCGATGCCGCGCTTCACCGCCGCGACGTCCTCCGTGCCGAGGGCCGACTTCGCCACGCCCCCATGCATCTTCAGCGCCCGCACCGTCGCGACGACGACGCAGGCCGAGGGCGCGAGGCCGGCGGCGCGGCACTTGATGTCGAGGAATTTCTCTGCGCCGAGATCGGCGCCGAATCCGGCCTCCGTCACCACCACATCGGCCAGCCGCAGGCCAAGCTGCGTCGCCATCACGCTGTTGCAGCCATGCGCGATATTGGCGAAGGGGCCGCCATGCACCAGCGCCGGCGAGCCCTCCAGCGTCTGCACGAGGTTGGGCGCCAGCGCGTCGCGCAGCAGCGCGGCCATGGCGCCATCCGCCTTCAGGTCACGCGCGGTGACGTTGCGCCCCTCGCGCGTCTGGCCGACGATGATGCGGCCGAGCCGCGCGCGCAGGTCGGCGAGGTCGCGCGCCAGGCAGAACACCGCCATCACCTCGGAGGCAACGGTGATGTCGAAACCGTCCTCGCGCGGGAAGCCGTTCGACACGCCGCCCAGCGCGACATTGATGGAGCGCAGCGCGCGGTCGTTCATGTCCACGGCACGGCGCCAGGAGATGCGACGCGCGTCGAGACCCAGCTCATTGCCCCAGTAGAGGTGGTTGTCCACCATCGCGGCGAGCAGGTTGTTGGCCGAGGTGATGGCGTGGAAGTCACCGGTGAAATGGAGGTTGATCTCCTCCATCGGCGCCACTTGCGCCCGCCCGCCGCCGGTCGCGCCGCCCTTCATGCCGAAGCAGGGGCCGAGCGAGGGCTCGCGCAGGCAGATCATCGTGCGCGTGCCGAGCGCGTTCAGCGCATCGCCCAGGCCGATGGTGGTGGTGGTCTTGCCCTCGCCGGCGGCGGTCGGGCTGATGCCCGTCACCAACACCAGCGCACCCTGCGGACGCTCCCGCTGGGCCGCCACGAAATCGAGGCCGATCTTGGCCTTGTAGCGGCCATAGGGCTCCAGCGCCTCCTCGGGGATGCCCGCGCGCGCGGCGATCTCGCCGATCGGAAGGAGCTTCGCCGCGCGGGCGATGTCGAGGTCGGTCGCCATGGGGTCTTCCTACTGCCGTCACCGGCTTATCGTCGTGTCGGCCTGGCAGCAACCCACCTCGGCGCTGGCCTTGCGGGCGGTCCCATGTCACGTTGTCTGACAACAACGACCGAGAGGAAATCGCCGATGCATCGCCGCACGCTCCTGGGTGCCTCCCTGGCCGGTGCCGCGCTCGCTGCCCCTGCGCTGACACCGCGCGCCGCCCGCGCCCAGGGCGCATCCCAGGGCGCCTGGCCGAATCGCCCCGTTACCATGCTGGTGCCCTTCGTCGCCGGCGGCCCCAGCGACATCGTCGCGCGCGCCATCGCCAACCGGATGAGCCAGACCATCGGCCAGCCGGTGGTGGCCGAGAATCGCGCCGGCGCCAATGGCGAGGTGGCCGGCCGCCTGCTCGCCCGTGCCGAGCCGGACGGCCATACGCTCATGGTCGGCTCGATCGGCGTCTATGCCATCAATGCCGCCCTGCGGCCCGATCTGGGCTATGATCCGGTCAAGGACTTCACGCCGGTCACCCTGGCCGTCTCCATGCCGAACGTGCTGGTGGTGAACCCGGAGAAGGTGCCGGTGAAGACCACGGCCGAGCTGGTCGCCTGGCTGAAGGCCAATCCGGGCAAGGCCTCCTATTCCACCAGCGGCGTCGGCTCCTCGGACCAGATGACGACGGAGCTGTTCAAGCAGCGCACCGGGGTGGATGTGGCGCATGTGCCCTATCGCGGCGGCGCCGCGGCGACGACCGACCTGATCGCCGGCAATGTGCAGATGTCCTTCCAGAACCTCGGTACGGTGGCCGGCCACATCCAGGGCGGACGGCTGCGCGCGCTGATGGTGACCGATGCGAAGCGGCACCCGGTGCTGCCGGACGTGCCCACCGCGGCCGAGGCGGGGCTCGAGGATTTCGTCATCACCTCCTGGCAGGCGCTGATGGCGCCGGCCGGCATGGCGCCGGATCTGCAGAAGCGGGTGCATGCCGCCGCCGTGGAGGCCCTGCACCACCCGGATGTGCGGCCGCGCCTGGAGCAGATCGGCATGACCGTGGTCGCCAGCAGCCCCGAGGAATACAGCCAGTTCCAGCGCGCCGAGATCGCCCGCTGGCGGAAGGTGATCGAAACCGCCGGCATCACCCCGGAGTAAGGCGAACCAGCGGGGGCGGTGAGGCCGCGGCCTCCCCACCCGGCGCTCAGCCTGAGGCGGGCAGCGGCTCCAGCACCTCCAGACGATGGAGGTGCCAGGCGCCGCCCTGCCACGCCAGGTCCAGCTGCAGCCCCGCCGGGCCATCCGGCGGGCCGATTTCCAGCCGCACCGCCGCCCAGCCGAGCGGCCGGACGCTTCGCACCGCCTCCAGCGGCCGCAGGGTGGCCCCCGGCACGACCGGCAGGCCCTGCCGCGCCAGCAGCATGCGGCGCAGCGCCTCGGGATCGCGCCACCCCTCCGCCAGCGCCCCCGAAATCACGCCGAGGAAATGCTCCACCGCCGGGCCCTCCCCTGCTTCCGGGGCGGAGCCGCGCGACAGCGCCTGCGGCAGCGCCACCGCCTCCGGCCGCAATTCCAGTCCGGCCAGCAACGCCGGCACGTCCGGCGCCAGGGCCAGCCGCGCCATGCCCAGCAAAGGCCGCGCGGGCGCGGAGAGGCTAGAGGCGGTCAGCACCAACAGGGCCAACACGACCAAGCCCTGCCGGCGCCGGCTTGCCGGCCTGGCAGGCGGAGGGGCCGCTTCCGTCGCTGCTGGCTTCGGGGCTGGCGGCTGGGTGGCGGACTGGCGCGCCTCATAGGCACCCCACACCTCGTCCCAGGAATCGGCGGCTCTAGCGGCGGGCATGGGAGATCCCGCAGCCAAGCGGATGGCTTTGTCCCGATCGTCTCACGATTATTCCCGACAGTGCTGATAGTATCGTTTTTGAGACTATCGAGGAAGAGGTAAGCGCCGGGTTAACAGGCCCTTATCGCGGGCGCCTTCAGGCGTAACGGGCGAGCCGCTGCTCCAGCTGGCCGAGCGCATCGGCGAAGGCGGCGTTCATGGCCGCCGCCGCCGCTTCCGGCGGCAGGGGCCGCTCGGGCGGAAGCGGGGCCGTCCCGGTGAGGGAAAGCTGGGCCAGGATGCGGCTGTCACTCCCCGTCTCGCGCATCAGCACGCCGGAAAGCCCCACCCGCGCCTCGCCACGCCCGAGATCGGCGTAGAGCGCGGTCAGTTCCGTCTCCAGCACGAGGTCGGCCTGCGCCCGGCTGCCGGGCACGATCACCGCCGAGAACAGGCCCGTGTCGGTCAGCCAGCGGCGCAGCGCCTCCTCCGCCAGCTCGGCCGGCGGGGCACTCCATTCAGCATAGAAATCGACCGATTCGGTGCCATCCGGCCGCAGCGAGCGCAAGCCGCGCGTGTCGAGCGACGGCGCGGAGCGCATCAACCGCACCAGCAGCACGCGCCGCCGGCCACCACGCGCCGGCGGCGCCTCGCGCCGCGGCGCGAGCGGGAACCGCTTGACCTCGACATAAGGATACTCGGGCAGCACGGAGCAGGCGGCGAGCATCGGCAGGGCGAGCAGCATCAGGCGGCGGCGCATCGAAGATCTCTCCGGCGGGTCAGCGGTTGGGTGGCGGCGGGGCGCCAAACAGCACCTGGCCCGGGGCGCGGCGCAGCGCCTCCGTCGTATCCCGCAGGTTGCTCACCGTGGCGCGCAGGTCGCGCAGCAACGGGACCAGATCGGCCGTGGTGCTCTGCGTGGTGTTGCGGGCGGAGCGCGCGGTCTGCTCCAGCGCGTCGATCACGGCCGGCAGCCGGCTCAGGCTCCGGCTCAGCTCCTCGGCGGCGGTCCGGGCGCTGGCCAGCGTGGCCTTCACCTCGCTGCCCCCGGCCAGACTGCGCAGGTCAGCCGCCGCGCCGCGCAGTTCCGCCACCAGCCCTGGCAGGTCGGACTGCATCACCACCTGACGCAGTGCGCCCAGCGTCGCGGCCGCCTGGGCGAAAGTCCGTGCGAGGTCGCCATCCTCCACCTGCCCGCGCGCCGAGGCGACCAGGGCGGAGACGTCGCTGAGCAATTGCTCCAGCGGCGCCTGCTGGATGCGAGCGAGGATCGCCTCCGCCGCGTTCTGCACCTGCGCCACGGTGGAGGGGATGGAGGGGATTACCGGATAGGCCGGCTCCCAGGGCATTTTCTGCGGCGGGTAGCGCTCGGGGCTGACGAAATCCAGCTCGATATAGGCGACCCCGGTGATGCCCTGACTGGACAGGCGGGCACGCAGGCCGCGCTGCACCGCGCGCTCCACCTGCTCGGGCCGGTCCATGGTGGCGCGCTCGCTCTCGAGCGACAGGCGCACCAGGACAAGCTGGAAAGCCTCCAGCGCATCGTTGCGGTTGGTCGGCGGGTACTCGGAATTGACCAGGCCGATCTGACTGACCTGCCCGACCTGCACGCCGCGGTAGCGCACCGGGGCACCGACCTCGAGGCCGGTGACGCTTTCGCGCAGGTAGGTCTCGAAGATCATGCTCTTGCCCCCGAAGCCGCCCCCGGTCAGGAACAGCAGGAAGCCGAGGGCGAGTGCCAGCCCGATCAGGATCAGTGCGCCGACGCGCACATAGAGGCTGCGGGATGTCGCCATGACTCAGGCCGCCTCCCGGCGGAAGAAGGCGCGCACGGTAGGGTGCGTCGCGTGGTCGCGCAATTCGCGCGGGTCGCCCTCGGCGATCATGCCCTGGGCCTGCTTGTCCAGCATGATGCAGCGATCGCCGATGGCCAGGATGCTCTGCAACTCGTGCGTCACCACGACGAAGGTGGTGCCGAGATCGCGCGCCAGATCCTTGATGAGCTGGTCGAGCCCGGCCGAGGTGATCGGGTCCAGCCCGGCCGAGGGCTCGTCGAGGAAGAGCAGCGGCGGATCGAGCGCCATGGCGCGCGCGATGCCGGCGCGCTTGGCCATACCGCCCGAGATCTCGGCCGGCAGGCGGTTGGCAGCGTCCGACAGCCCGACCAGGCCGAGCTTGACCCGCGCCACCTCCTCGCGCGCGGCGCGCGGCAGGCGCGTATGCTCCTCCAGCGGCAGCATCACGTTCTCCAGCAGCGTCATCGAGCCGAACAGCGCACCGGACTGCCACATCACGCCGAGGCGCGAGAGCAGATCCCGGCGCGCCGCGCCCTGCGCTGCCTGCAGATCCTCGCCGAGGATGTGGATCTCGCCCTGGCTCGGCCGGTAGAGGCCGATCAGCAGCTTCAGCAGGGTGGACTTGCCGCAGCCGGAGCCGCCGAGGATGACGAAGACCTCGCCGCGCGCCACCTGGAAGGTGACGTCCCGGAACAGCACGTTGCTGCCGAAGGCCATGGTGAGGTCGTGCGCCTCCACCACCGGATCCTCGACCCGGGTGCGGTGGATGTCGGCCATCTCGGGCGCGTCCGCCATCACCAGCCCAGCCGGTAGAAGAGCACGGCGAAGAGCCCGTCCAGCACCACCGTGGCGACGATGCCGCCCACCACCGCGGCAGTGGCCGCATCGCCCACGGCGCGCGGCCCGCGTCCGGCGGAGAGCCCGGAGCGGCAGCCGATGCCGGCGATCGCCAAGCCGAAGATCACGGATTTCCCCAAGCCGCCGACCAACCCGCCGAGCGTCAGCCATTGCTCCAGCTGGTTCAGCACCAGGGCGGGCGGGAAGCCGAGATTGGCCATCACCACCCCCATGCCGATCAGGCCGGAGAGGTCCATCAGCAGACTGAGCACTGGCATCACCAGCATCGCCGCGACAAGGCGGGGCAGCACCAGCATGGCCATAGGATCCACGCCCATGATGCGCAGCGCGTCGATCTCCTCGTTCACCGTCATGGTGCCGAGTTCGGCGGCAAAGGCGGAGCCGGTGCGCCCGGCCAGGATGATGGCGGCCACCAGCGGCCCCAGCTCGCGCACCAGGGAGATGCCGACCAGGGGCGGGATGTAGATCTCGGCGCCGAACTGGCGCATCGGGATGGAGGACTGGAAGGCGAGAATGACGCCGATCAGCGTGCCGAGCAGCAGGGTCAGCGGAAAGGCGCGCAGCCCCGCCTCGTCGAGATGGCGCAGCAGGTCGTTGAAGCGCAGGCGGCGTGGATAGCGCAGCACCGCCGCGCCCATCACCACCGTCTCGCCAAGGAAACCGGTGGAGACAACCAGCCGCTGGAGCAGGCTGATGCCCCAGGCGCCCACGGCCGCGACAAGGGGCAGCTGATCGGGGCCGGAAGCGGGGCGCGGCGCGGCCAGAGCGGTGCGGGCGCGCTCCATCACCGCCGCCACCGGCTTGCTGGCGCCCTCCACCTGGGCCTCCCCGGCCACGGCGACGCTGCGCAGCACCAGGGCGGCGCCCGTGGTGTCGAGGCTGGAGACGCCGGAGAGATCGACCCGCCGCACGCCGCGGGCAGCCTTCATCACCGCGTCCCAGATCGGGCCGACCTGCCGCGTCACCAGAGCGCCGCGCAGGCACAGCGTCTCACCCTGGCGGTCGAAGCCCGCCTGTTCCACGGTCTCACCCATCGGTGGTTGCATCTGGGCAGCGATGGCGCAACTTTAACCCCCTGTCCATCAACCTTCCGGTCATGCCAGGGCTGCAAGGGCCTGCCGGGCGGCGGCCTCGCCGCTTTCCCAGGCGCCCCCGACGGTGCCGGCGAAGCGCGGATGGCAGGCCTCGCCGGCGAAGCAGAGCTGCCCGCCCGCGAGCGGCGTCGCCAGCACCTGCCGCGCGGCGGCGCGCCCTGGCCTAGCGTGGGAATAGCTTCCACGCGCGAAGGGATCGGTACCCCAATGGCTGGCCAGCACCGTATCGCGCCGCAGGGCGCGATCGGTACGGGCGCCGAAGGCGCGGCGCAGTTCCGCGAAAGCGAAGTCCGCCAGCGCTGCATCGCCCTCCCCCGCCAGCGCCCAGGCCGCCTCACCACCGACGAAGCCCATCAGGTGGTCCTGCCCGAAGGGCCAGGCGATGAAAGTCATCGCCGCCTCCTCCTCCCGCTCGACGCGCCGCTCCAGCCCGGTGAAGGGCTCCAGATCCAGCCGGTCGGCCCCGGCGGCGCGCAGGCCGATCTTGGTGAGCAGGCCAAGCGGCAGGTCATGGATCGCCTGCCCGGTTTCCGGCGGCAGGTCGGGTTCGAAGCGGATCGCTCCGGCCGCCAGCACGGCGGTGGGCAGGGTGACGATGGCCGCGCGCGCGGCGATCCGGCCGAAGCCGCCTTCCGCCACCACGCCGCCCTCATGCACGCCGCCCCAGCGCAGCCGTTCCACCACGGCGCCATAGGTGATGGGCAGCCCGGCGGCGAGCCCCGCCAGCAGCGTGCCGATGCCGCCCGGCAGCAGCAGGTTGGGCCCGGCGAGCTGGGTATCCAGGAAGTCCCGCAGATCCATGGCGGCCAGCGGCGCGGCGGCGATCACCGGCCCTTCCCAATGTGCCACCGTGGCATCCCAGAAGCCGCCACGCGGGGCATAATCCGCCGCCGTGGCCTCGGGTGGCGCTGCCTCACGGGCCGCCTCCAGGCGCGGGTGGAAGGCGGCATAGGCGGCGTCGTAATCCGCCATCTCCGCCTCGCTGGCGCGACGATCCCCGATGAAGCAGGCATGGCGGCGCACCGCGTCATGGTCGAAGGGCCCGGCCTCCGCCGCCAGCGCGGTCAGTGGGTTCTCCCCGGCCTGATGCAGCCAGGTGGCGCCGAGGTCGAAGGGCGCGCCGAGCGTCACGGCATCGGTCCAGGCGCGGCCACCCGGGCGGTCGCGCGCTTCCAGCACCCGCAGGCTGCGCCCGGCGCGCCGCACCGCCCGCGCCGCGGCGATGCCCGCCGCGCCGGCGCCGATCACCAGGATCTCGGGGTCGCTCATGCGGACCGCGCCGTCAGTCGCGCCGCGTCCGCTCCCAGGCCGCCTGACCACGGCCCAGCTCCGCCGCATCGGCCACCGCGTTCGGTACCACCCGCTTGCCGACCGGGAAGAGCGAGGCGGCCGCCAGCTTCAGATGCGCCCAAGCGAAGGGCAGACCAATGATGGTGATGGCGGTGCTCACCGCCAGGGTCAGGTGCGAGAGACAGAGCCAGATACCCGCCAGCAGGAACCAGATCAGGTTGGCCAGCCAGCCGAGCGGCCCGGTGCCGATGGTGCCGAAGCCGTTCAGATCCTCGGCCGAGACGAGGCGGCGGCCGAAGGGGGCGAAGCTGTAGCTGGCCATCATCAGGCAGGCGCGCGCCCAGGGCAGGCCGATAATGGTGATCGCCATGATCACCGCGGCCAGTAGCCAGAGCAGCGCCGGGATGAAGCCCAGGCCCGGCACGTTCCACAGGATGTTCAGCAGCAGCGCCACGCATGCCCTCCATGGCCGACACGGCCCTTATCGGGGGGGGGCCTGGGCGGCTTGAATGCGGCCCAGCCCACGGTGTTTGCCCCCTAGAGTTGCCGATACAGGCTTGCGGCGCGGAAAGCGAGTGACGACAGGTGACAGCGCCGCGCGCGCACCGCAGAGTGAGGGGGTTTGGGCAGGAGATGGCCGGATGACGAAGCCGTTGGATGCGGGGGCACTGAAGCCCCATTCCTCGCACTGGGGGGCGTTCCGCGCCGGGTGGCGGGACGACACGCTGGTGGTCGAGCCACACCCCGCCGACCCCGATCCCTCGCCCATCCTCGGCAATTTCACGGCCGCCCTGCGCCACAAGGCCCGCGTCGCCCAGCCCATGGTGCGGCGCGGCTGGCTGGAGCGCGGCCCCGGGCCGGACACGGCGCGCGGGCGGGACGAATTCGTCGCCGTCTCCTGGGAGAAAGCGCTGGACTTGCTGGCGGGCGAACTCGCGCGGGTGCGGGATACCCACGGGCCGCGCGCCATCTTCGGCGGCTCCTACGGCTGGTCCTCGGCCGGGCGCTTCCACCATGCGCAGAGCCAGGTGCACCGCTTCCTCAACGTTGCGCTCGGCGGCTATGTCCGCTCGGTGAACAGCTACAGCGCCGGCGCGGCGACGGTGATCATCCCCCACATCCTCGGCAACTACGAGGAGATGACGAAGCGCAACGTCACCTGGGAGCAGATCGTCGAGCATACCGGCCTGGTGCTCGCCTTCGGCGGCATGGCCGTGCGGAACAGTGCCGTGGCGAGCGGCGGTGTCAGCCGCCACATCGAGCGGGGCTCGATGAAGGCCGCCGCCGAGCGCGGCTGCCGCTTCGTGCTGATCGGCCCGCTGGGCGACGACCTGCCGAAGGAAGCGCACGCCGAGTGGCTGGCCATCACCCCCGGCACCGACACGGCGATGATGCTCGGCATGGCGCATACGCTGGTGGCCGAGGGGCTGCATGACCGCGCCTTCCTGGCCAGCCACTGCACGGGCTGGGAGAAGTTCGAGCCCTATCTGATGGGCCGCAGCGACGGCCAGCCGAAGGACGCCGCCTGGGCCAGCGCGATCTGCGGCATCCCTGCCGAGACCATCGCCCAGCTCGCGCGCGACGCGGCGGCGACGCGCACGCTGATCAGCATGGCGCATGCCCTCCAGCGCGCCGAGCATGGCGAGCAGCCGGTCTGGATGGCCGCCGTGCTCGCCGCGATGCTGGGCCAGATCGGCCTGCCCGGCGGCGGCTTCAATTACGCCCTCGGCGCCATCGCGCACTACGGCAAGCGCTTCAATGCGGTGCCGGTCGCCTCGCTGCCGCAGGGCCGCAACGGCGTGCCCGACTTCATCCCTGTCGCCCGCATCAGCGACATGCTGCTGAACCCCGGCGCGCCCTTCGACTACAACGGGCAGAAGCTCACCTATGCCGACATCCGGCTGGTCTACTGGGCCGGCGGCAATCCCTTCCACCACCACCAGGATCTCGCCCGCCTGCGCCGGGCCTTCAGCCGGGTGGATACGCTCGTCGTACACGAGACCGCCTGGACCGCGACGGCGAAGCACGCTGACATCGTGCTCCCCTGCACCATGACGCTGGAGCGCGAGGATATCGGCGGCTCGACCACCGACCCGCTGCTGATCGCGATGCACCGCCTGGCCGAGCCCTATGCCGAGGCGCGCGACGACTACGCCATCTTCGCCGATCTCGCCGAGCGGCTCGGCAAGGGCGCCGAGTTCACCGAGGGGCGCGACGCGCGCGGCTGGCTGCGCCACCTCTACGAGCGCACCCGCGCCGCCCTGGCCGAGCGCGGCGATCCGGCGCCCTCTTTCGAGGAATTCTGGGCCATGGGCGAGCTGGCCCTGCCCCAGGAGCCCGATGACGGCGGCCCGCTGCGCGCCTTCCACGAGGATCCCGAGGGTGCGCCGCTGGCCACGCCTTCCGGCAAGGTCGAGATCTTCTCGGAGACCATCGCCGGCTTCGGCTATGACGATTGCCCCGGCCACCCGGCCTGGCTCGCCCAGGAGGATGTGCCGGGGGCGCGGAACCCGCTCTGGCTGGTGGCCAACCAGCCCTGGACGCGGCTGCACAGCCAGCTCGATTTCGGCGGCACCAGTGCCGGCGAGAAGCGGCGCGGCCGCGAGGTGATGCGCATTCATCCGCGGGACGCGGCGGCGCGCGGCATCGCCGAGGGCGACATCGTGCGGCTGTTCAACGAGCGTGGCGCCTGCCTCGCTGCGGCCGCGCTGAGCGAGGCGGTCAGGCCCGGGGTGGTGCAGCTCTCCACCGGCGCTTGGTACGACCCCGCCGACCCGGCGGAGGACAACCCGCTTTGCGTGCACGGCAACCCGAACGTGCTGACGCGCGACGTCGGCACCTCGCGGCTGGCGCAGGGCTGCACGGGGCAGCTCACCACGCTCCAGGTGGAGAAATTCACCGGCAACCTGCCGCCGATCCGGGCCTGGGAGCCGCCGGTGGCGAGGTAAAGAAAGGCTGGGGGAAAGAATTCCCCCAGACCCCCCTTCTTTTTTCTGTCATTTCCCGCGCTGACAGAAAGCGCGCGCCAAAACTAATAAAGGGAAGATGGGGGTTCGGGGGAATTCATTCCCCCGATCTTGTTCTATCCTTCGTGCACATCATGCACCTGGATGCTGCCGCTGCCCGCCGGCGGCAAGGCGAGCCAGTCCTCGTGCAGCAGCGTGGCACGGGTGTCCTCCAGGCCGCTGCGCCAATGCTCGCGCATGGCCGTGGTGGAGAATTCGTAGTCCTTCGCCTGCCCTTCATGAGTCTGCTGCTGATAGATGAGGTGCAGGATCGTCATCTCCGGCAAGCGCTCGAGCCGCTGCTTCGTCTTGCGCTGCTCGGCATCGAGCTGCTGCGCGGGGATCTGCTCCAGCGCCCGCTTCAACTCCATCTCCAGGCCACGGATGCGGCGATAGAGATCGGTGACGAAGCGCGTGCGGCTGCTGTAGCGGATGTCCTTCTCGCGCGAGAGCACCGCCGGCATGGAGCGCGGCACCTGCCCGCGCGCGCTGAACAGATCCACCTGGAAGGCCAGGGTATTGCCCTCGAGATTCTCCAGCAGGTGGTGCAGCGGCGTGTTCGAGACGAGGCCGCCATCCCAGAAGTAGTCGGTGCCGACACGCACCATCGGCAGCGAGGGCGGCAGCGCGCCGGAGGCCATGATGTGTTCCTCCGTGATGCGCATATGGGCATTGTCGAAATAGGTGAAGTTGCCCGTGGCGACATTGACCGCACCAACCGAGAAGCGGATGCCGCCCTCGTTCAGCCGGTCGAAATCCACCAGCTCGCGCAGGGTCTGGCGCAGCGGCTCGCTGTCGTAGAACGCCGTCGCCGTTCGCGCCCCGGGTAGCGAGAACCAGGGGTTCGGCAGGTTCGGTGTGAAGAAGCCGGGCTGGCCCTGCACCATGGTGAGCAGCGCCGAGGCCTCGTGCTTCCATTGCCGGAACAGGTCGCCATCGGGCAGGATGTTCCAGATGCGCTCATTGGTGATACGCTCCCAGAAGCTCCGCAGCGCCGCCACCCGGTGCTCCGGCGCGTTGCCGGCAATCAGCGCACCGTTGATGGCGCCGATCGAGACGCCGGCGATCCAGTCCAGCGCCATCCCCGCCTCGGCGAGCGCCTCATAGACCCCGGCCTGATAGGCGCCCAGCGCGCCGCCGCCTTGCAGGATCAAGGCGTTGCTGCGGCAGCCCTCGGGGCGCCAGGCCGCCGGCGGGCGGCTGCTGCGCAAGGCGGGGGATGGCAGGTCCATCGGCGGAACTCCTGAGCAGCGGGCAGAAGGGCCCAGATGCGCCCATCCCGCCACGCTGCCAAGTCCGGGCCGGCGGAGGGGGCGCCGACCCGCGCCGGCTCAGATGCGCAGGCCGAGCCGATCGATCATCACCTTCTCCTCGCGCCAGGTGCGCTCGGCGAAGGCGGTATACTCCTCCGGCCCCATGTACATCACCGGCATGTCGAAGCGATCCAGGATGGCGACGTGCTGCGGGTCGTTCACGGCCTTTTTGAAGGCGGCGTCCAGCACCTTCACCGCGGCCGGGTCCATGCCCTTCGGCCCGGCCACGCCATAGGGCGAGGTGGAGACGATGTCGATGCCGAGCTCCTTGAGGGTGGGCGTCTCGGGGAAGCGCTTCGCCCGCTCCGGCCCCCAGGTGACCAGCAGGCGCAGGCGGCCGTCCTTCACCATCTCGGCCCAGCCGGAACTGTCCGCCATGGCATGAATCTGGCCGCCGAGCAGCGCGGTGACATTCTCCGAAAAGCCCCGGAAGGGCACATGCGTCCACTGGATGTCGCGCTGCCCGGCGATCTGCTCCATCGTCAGGTGCAGCGAGGTGCCGACGCCCGGCGTGCCGTAGTTGATGCGGCCCGGATTCGCCTTGGCGTGGGCGAGGAACTCGTCGAAGGTCTTCCAGGGCGCGTCGGCCCGCACCACCACGCCGAACAGATAGCCGGTCAGATGACTGACCCAGGTGAAATCCCGAATCGTGTTGAAGGGCGGCTTGTCCACCATTTGCGGATAGCGGAACACGCTGATCGGCATCTGCGACAGGGTGTAGCCGTCGGGCTTCTCGTTCAGCAGCGCCTGCGGACCCAGGATGCCGCCGGCGCCGGCGCGGTTCTCCACGATCACCGGCTGGCCGAGATGGCGCGCGGCGGCCTCGCAGAAGGCGCGCATCTGCACATCGGTGGTGCCGCCGGCCGCCCAGGGCACCAGCATGCGGATGGGGCGGCTGGGAAAGCCGCCCTGCGCCAAAGCGGGGCGGGCCAGGGCGGGCGTGGCGAGCGCGCCGGCCGCGAGGGCCAGCGCCCCACGGCGGGTCAGAAGGGTCATCGGTCCGAATCCTCTCTGCTCACAGGCTTCTGACGGCCCATGCTGCCCTGAGGTGTGGCGCATCCGCCCGGGGCCGCGCAACCTTCCTCTTGCCCTTCGCCGCGCCCTCCCTCTCATGGACGCGGCTGGTCCTTTCATGCCGAAGAGTTGACCCACGGCACCCGGGCAGGCGCTGTTCCGGCGATGGCGCTGGATGGGAATACGGGCGCATGACCATCACTTTGCTCCCCGGACAAAGGGCCGGCCTGCGCTGGCACCTCCGCGCGGCGACCCGGGACCTCCACGACGAGGCCGACCGGCTCGGCCAGGGCTTCGACCTGGGCCATCCGGCGGGCTATCGCCGTTTCCTCACCGCCCATGCGCGCGCCCTGCCGGGGCTGGAGGCCGCCTGCGACGAGGCCGGGCTGGAGCGGCAGGTGCCGGACTGGCCACAGCGCCGGCGCGCCTCGGCGCTGGCGGAGGATTTGGCGCGCCTGGCGATGCCGCAGCCGCCCGCCGAGCCGGTGACGGTGCCGCCCGGCCCCGCCGCACTCGGCATCGCCTATGTGCTGGAGGGGTCGCGGCTGGGCAACGCGATGCTGTTGCGCATGGTCCTCGGCGCATCAAACCTCGTGCACGATGGCGCGACCGCCTATCTGTCGCACCGGCCGGGCCCAGAGGGCTGGCCTGGCTTCCTGGCCCGCCTGGAGCAGGCCCTGCCGGATCCGGCCCGCTGGGCCGAGGCCACCGCCGGCGCACGGCTTGCCTTCGAATGTTTCCTGACGGCCATGCGCCGTGAAAGGGTTTCCCTGCAGCATGCATGACGACCTCGGCGAACTGGCCCTGCCCACCGGGGTCGATCTCACCAACTGCGACCGCGAGCCGATCCATCTGCTGGGCACAATCCAGCCGATCGGTTTTCTGGTCGCGGTGGCGGCGGACTGGGTGGTGCGGCGCGCCTCGGCCAATATCGGCGATCATCTGGGCCTGACCGGCGACGAGCTGCTCGGGGAGTCGCTCTCCACGCTGCTGACGCGGGAGGCCATGCACCAGATCGGCGGCCGGCTGCACCTGCTGCGCGGCAGCAACGCCGTGGAGCGGCTGTTCGGCGTCACGCTGCGCGAAGGCGGCATCCCCTACGATCTCGCCATCCATCTCTCGGGCGACCTCATCGTGCTGGAAGGCGAGCCCTCCGACATGGAGGACGCGCTGGAGGCTGGCAACACGGTGCGGGGCATGCTCTCCCGCCTGCATCAGGCGGAAGGCTTCGAGGGTATCTGCCGCGAGGCAGTGCGACAGATCCGCGGCCTCACCGGCTTCAACCGCGTCATGCTCTACCGCTTCGACCATGACGGCGCGGGCGAGGTGATCGCCGAATCGGCGGCGAGCTTCCTGCCCTCCTTCATGGGGCTGCACTTCCCCGCCTCCGACATCCCGCGCCAGGCCCGGCGGCTCTACGAGCGCAACTGGCTGCGGCTGATCGCCGATACCGAGGCGCAGCCGGTGCCGGTGCTGCCGCTGCTCGACAGCCGCAAGCAGCCGCTCGACCTTTCGCTCAGCGTGCTGCGCAGCGTCTCGCCCATCCATATCGAATACCTGCGCAACCTGGGCGTGCGGGCCTCGATGTCTATCTCCGTACTGCGCAAGGGGCGGCTCTGGGGCCTGATCGCCTGCCACCACAACGAGCCGCTGCAGGTTTCCTTCGAGCGCCGCACCGCCGCCGAGCTGTTCGGGCAGGTCTTCTCGCTGGTGCTGGAGAGCCGCGAGCGGGAGGAGGACCAGGCGCGCGAGGCCGAGGCCAACCGCGTGCATCAGCAGCTCATGGCGGCGCTCGGCGCCATGCGGCCCGGCAGCCAGTCGCTCACCGAGTTCCTGGAGCTGCTGGGCGAAGTGATCCCCTGCGACGGCATCGGCCTCTGGAGCCGGCGCGGCACCGCCACGCGCGGCCATGCGCCGACCATCGAAGAATTCTCCGGTCTGATCCGCTTCCTCAACCGCACCGCCTCGGGCACCGTCTACGCCACCCACCGGCTGGGCGAGATGTACCCGCCCGCCGCCGAGTTCACCGAGCGCACGGCCGGGCTGCTGGCCATCCCTCTCTCCCGCACGCCGCGCGACTACCTGGTCTTCTTCCGCCGCGCCGTGACGCATTCCGTCACCTGGGCCGGCGACCCGCACAAGCCGGTCACCCTCGGCCCCAACGGCGCCCGGCTGACGCCGCGCAAGAGCTTCGCCGCCTGGCAGGAGACCGTGGAGGGCCAGAGCCGCCCCTGGACCGAGAGCGACCTGCTGATGGCCGAGCGGCTAAGGGTGACGCTGCTGGAGGTGGTGCTGCAGCTCACCGACCTCGCGGAGCGCGACCGCCGCGTGGCGCAGGAGCGGCAGGAGATCCTGATCGCCGAGTTGAACCACCGGGTGCGCAACATCCTCGGCCTGATCCGCGGCCTCGTCACCCAGAGCCGCAGCCACGCCGCCACGGTGGACGAGTTCGCCGAGATGGTGGGCGGGCGCATCCAGGCCCTGGCCCGCGCGCATGACCAGATCACCACCGATCGCTGGCAGCCGGCGCCCCTCGACGAGCTGATCAACGCCGAGGCCGAGGCCTATCTCAACGGCAGGACCGACCGGCTGATCCTCTCCGGGCCGCCGGCCCTGCTGGAGCCCGCCGCCTATACCACCATGGCGCTCGTCATCCATGAGATGATGACCAATGCCGCCAAGTACGGTGCGCTCTGCGACCGCGCCGGCCGCGTGACCGTGCGCTGGGACTTCACCGCCAATGGCGATCTGGAGGTCCGCTGGACCGAGGAAGGCGGCCCGCCGGTGAAACCGCCAAGGCGCCAGGGCTTCGGCACCACCATCGTCGAGCGCGCCCTGCCGCACGACCTGAAGGGCGAGGCCGAACTGCACTACAGACTTTCCGGCGTCGAGGCGCGCTTCCTACTGCCCGCGCATTGCGTCCGGCATGGCGAAGGCAGCCCGCAGCGGGCCGAGGCCGCGCACCCCCGCCATGCGGAGGAAGCCGAGTTCAGACTCACCGGCCGGGTCCTGCTGGTCGAGGACAATCTGCTGATCGCGATGGATGCCGAGGACCAGTTGCGCCGCATGGGCGCCACCGCGGTGGACGTGGCGGGCAGCGTGCAGGCCGCGCTGCGGCTGCTGGAGCACGCCACGCCACAGGTCGCGCTGCTCGATGTCAGCCTCGGCCGCGAGAACAGCTTCCCGGTGGCGGATGCGCTGGCGGCGAGCGGCGTGCCCTTCGTCTTCGCCACCGGCTATGGCGAGGCCAATGCCTTCCCCGAGCGCTTCCGCAATGCCGAGGTGGTGGGCAAGCCCTATACCGGGACGGAGATGCGGCAGGCCTTGCAGCGCCGCCTGGCCGCGCGCGGCCGCTGAAACGGGGCCGGGTCCGGCATCCGGCTGATCCGGCGCCGGGCCATGGCGCTCGGGTGCCGGGTGCCGGGTGCCGGGTGCCGGCGTTAGAGCAGATCCCGATCAGGTGGAATCACCCGATCGGGTGAAGATGCTCGTCAGAACAAAAGGCTAGAGCGGTTGAAGTGAGCCAAGGCGAACGGAAACCGCTCTAGAGCGCCCGCCAGCCGATGTCGCGGCGGCAGAAGCCCTCCCGCCAGCGCAGCCGGTCCACCGCTGCATAGGCCGCGTCATGCGCGGCGCGCAGGGTGCTGCCGGTCGCGGCGATGCCGAGCACCCGTCCGCCGCTGGCCAGCAGCGCACCCTCCGGCCCGCGCGTCGTGCCGGCGTGGAAGACATGCGCGCCCGGCACCGCCGCGGCCTCCTCCAGCCCCTCGATGCGCGTGCCCTTGGCATAGGCGCCGGGATAGCCGCGCGCCGCCATCACCACCACCATCGCCGCCTCGGCCGACCAGCGCAGCGCGAAGCGGTCCAGCTCCCCGTCGCAGGCGGCGAGCAGCGCGGCCAGCAGGTCGGACTGCAGCCGCAGCATCAGCACCTGGCACTCGGGGTCGCCGAAGCGGACGTTGAACTCGATCAGGCGCGGGCCGGAATCCGTCAGCATCAGCCCGGCGAAGAGCACCCCGCGAAAGGGCGTGCCGCGCCGCGCCATCTCGGCGAGCGTCGGGCGGATGATGCGGTCCATCACCTCGGCCTCGATCTCCGGGGTGAAGGCGGGCGGCGGGGAATAGGCGCCCATGCCGCCGGTGTTCGGGCCGGTGTCGCCGTCGCCAACACGCTTGTGATCCTGCGCCGCCGCCATGGGCAGGGCGGTGGTGCCGTCGCAGAGCGCGAAGAAGGAGACCTCCTGGCCGATCAGGCACTCCTCGATCAGCACCGTGGCGCCAGCCGCGCCGTGCACACGGTCCTCCATGATCTCGGCGATAGCGGCCTCTGCCTGGGCAACCGTCTCCGCCACCACCACGCCCTTGCCAGCGGCGAGGCCATCGGCCTTCACCACGATCGGCGCGCCCTTCTGGCGGACATAGGCGCGGGCGGCCTCAGGATCGGTGAACCGCGCCCATTCGGCGCCGGGCACGCCGGCGGCGGTGGTCACCTCCCGGGTGAAGGCCTTGCTGCCCTCCAGCCGCGCCGCCGCCGCGCTGGGGCCGAAGCAGCGGAGGCCGGCCTCGGCGCAGGCATCGGCCAGTCCCAGGGTCAGCGGCGCCTCCGGCCCGACGACGACCAGATCGACCGCCTGCGCCTTCGCGAAGGCCACCAGCGCCGGCACGTCCTCCGCGCCGATCGGCAGGCATTCCGCCAGTTCCGCGATGCCCGCATTGCCGGGGGCGCACCACAGCTTGCTCAGGAGCCCGGAACCCGAGAGCGCCCAGGCCAGCGCATGCTCGCGGCCACCGCCGCCGACCAGCAATACCTTCATGACCTGCCACCCTCCTGCGAAGCCCGGCGGCGCGCTAGCACGGGGGCGGGCGCGCGACAACGCGCCGGTACGGCCCTTCTCAGCGCGGGGGCAGGATGCCGCGGCGCCGATAGGCATCCAGGCAGTCGTTGCGCACCCGCGCGCCGAGGACCGCGCCGCGCATGTCGTTCGCGCCGAACCAGGGCACGCTGGTTTCCGCCTCGCGGCCGCGCCGGATGCAGTCCAGCTCCGCCGCCCGCGCCGGCGTCAGCGGCTCGGATGCGCCGGGGCCGCCCGGCGGGGGCGGGCTCACGCAGCCCGTCAGCACCAATGCCAGGCCCATGATCCATCGATGCATGTCCTGCCTCCTTATCGAGCCGCCCGGCGCGGCGTGCCTCTCCTCAAAGCAGGCCGTCGCCTTCCGGTTTCCCGGCGGCGGCGCCTCCGGCGGAAAAGCCCCGCCGGGTTCGATTGACCCTGCCGCCGGCGCGAGGGAAAAGCCTGGCTCCAGCCTGGAACCGATCTATGCCCTTCTACCCGCACAGGCTTCTCGCCGTCCTCCTCCTCGCCAGTGGCGCCCTGCATCCCGCCCTGGCGCAGGATCGCCCGCCCGCGATGCCGACACGCGATGTGGTGGTGAGCTACGAGGTCGATCCCACGCCCCCGACCATCGAAAGCGTCGCCTTTCTGACCGCCGAGGGGCGCATCCGCACCGAGGGGCAGAGCTTGATCAACCGCGTGGCCCACCTGATCGACACGCGCGGTGGCGGCGTCGTCGCCGTGATGGAGGCCGACCGCACCTATCATGACCTGGGGCAGATGGCCTCGGTCATGACTCAGGACATCCTCCCCATCCATCCGGGGGACAAGCTGCGGCGCGAGGGCACCGACCGCATCGCCGGCGTAAACTGCACCAAGTGGCGGATCGAGCCCGAGGGCGAGAGCAGCGATGAGGAGGTCCGCCACGCCTGCATCACCGCGGACGGCGTGCCGCTGCGCCTGCAGGAGGGCAGCGGCGAGGACGCGCTGGTGCTCTATATCGCTACCGAGGTGCGCTATGGCCCGCAAGACCCGGCGCGCTTCCGCGTCCCGCCGGGATACAAGCCGCTCCTCGAGCCGTAGCGCCTTTCGGCCGGCCGCAGGACGGGCAGGATTCAGGCTGGCTGGGCCGCGGCCTGCCGCGCCACCTTGGGGGACGGCCCGAAGCGGTTGTCTCCCGCCTCCCCCGCTTTGAAGATCAGCACCAGGGCCATCCCGACCACGAGGATCGCAGTCACCAGCATGGCCAGGGCGAGCGCCGTATTCGCAACGGCCTGGTGGTAAAAGGGCATGACCGTGCTGCCGGGAATGAACCAGGCGGCGTGCCAGCCGGACCAGCCGATGTCGTGCAGCCGCTTCACGACAAGGGCGGCATTGATCCAGATGACCACCGGCGAGGTCGCCCAGGTGAAGACCTCGCCGACGAGCATGCCTGCTCCCTTCGGGTCCACCCCCTGCCTCATCGCGACCAGGCCGGCGATGAAGGCGCAGAAAAAGAGCGCCGCCCAGAACAGGGCGCCCGCCAGCAATGAGTAAAGCAGCATTCCCCTGCGGCGCATTCGTCCCGAAAAGCCGAAAAGGATTTGGAGGATGCGCATTTATCATCTCTGGGTTGAATTCGACCGAATATACCAGCCGGATGACTAGGCCCACAGCAGCGATGGTGCCGCCGGCGCGATCTTCTGCTGCCCCCTTATGAGGCGGCGGTCCGGAATACGCTTCACGGAAGAGGGCCGCCCCCGCACGGGCCCTGCCCTCGCCATGCGCCACGCCGCGCCGCATAATGGCGCCCGATGGATACGCTCCCCGAAGCCCGCCCCAGCAACGTCCCGGAATTCACCGTCTCGGAGATCAGCGGCGCCATCAAGCGCACCCTGGAATCGGAGTTCGGCCGGGTGCGGGTGCGGGGCGAGATCACCGAGCTGAAGGCCTATCCCTCCGGCCATATCTACTTCGCCCTGAAGGACGAGGGGGCGAAGATCCGCGCCATCATCTGGCGCTACGCCGTGCCGCGCCTTTCCCTGCGCCCGGAGAACGGGGTGGAGGTGATCGCGACAGGCAAGGTCTCCACCTATGGCGAGCGCTCGGATTACCAGCTCATCGTCGACCGGCTGGAGTATGCCGGCGAGGGCGCGCTGCTGGCCCGCGTCGAGGCGCTGCGCAAGAAGCTCGGCGCTGAGGGCCTGTTCGACGAAGGGCGCAAGCGCCGCCTGCCGCTGCTGCCGCGCGTGATCGGCGTCGTCTCCTCCGAGAAGGGCGCGGTGATCCAGGACATCCGCACCACCATCGCCCGGCGCTTTCCGCGCCATGTCCTGCTCTGGCCGGTGCCGGTGCAGGGCCAGGGCGCGGCGGAGCAGATCGCCGCCGCCATCGAGGGCTTCTCCCGCCTGCCGCGATCCATCCCGCGGCCGGACGTGCTGATTGTCGCGCGCGGCGGTGGCAGCCTGGAGGACCTGATGGCCTTCAACGAGGAGATCGTGGTCCGCGCCGCCGCCGCCTGCCCGATCCCGCTGATCTCGGCGGTCGGGCACGAGACGGACACCACGCTGATCGACTTCGCCGCCGATCGCCGCGCCCCCACCCCGACCGCCGCCGCCGAACTGGCCGTGCCCGCGCAGGCCGAGATGCTGGCGGCGCTGGCGCAGACCGCCGCGCGGCTGCTCGCCTGCGGCCAGGCTGCGCTGAACCACGCCCGGCTGCGCCTCTCCCGCGTCGAGGGCCGGATGCCGGACCTGCCGGCCCTGGTCGGCGCCGCGCGGCAACGGCTGGACGACCGCGCCGAGCGCCTCGCCCTCGCCCCGCGCGCCCTGCTGACGCGCAAGCGCGGCGCGCTGGATGCCATCGCCCATCGTCTGCCGCATCCGCGCGAGACGCTGGCCGGGCATCGCCACACGCTCGGCCTGCTGCAGGCCCGCGCCGGGGCGGCGCTGCAACGGCTGCTCGACCGCCGGCAGGGCGCGCTGCATCGCATCCCCGACCCCGGCGTGCGCGTCGCGGCGCGGCTCCGCGAGGCGCGGCTGCGGCTCCAGGGGCTCACGGCCCGGCTGGAAGGCGCCTCCTACCAGGGCGTGCTGGCGCGCGGCTTCGCCCTGCTGCGCGACGAGGCCGGCGAGCCGGTGACGCAGGCCGCCGACGTGACACCGGGCGCGCGGCTCAGCGTCACGCTGCAGGATGGCAGCTTCACCGCCACGGCCGAGGGCAAGGCGCCCCCCGGCGGCGGGGCCGCCCCGAAGGCCCGGCGCGCGCCGCCCACCCAGGGCTCGCTCCTCTAGGCGCGCCCGCTGCCCTGACCATGAAGGATCGGATGATGATCGGCCGCCGCCTCGCCCTGGGGTTTCCCACCCTGGGACTTCCCGCCCTGCTGCTCGCCGCCTGCGCGGAGGGGCGGGAGCCGCCGGGCGCCGCGCGCGCCGCCGGTCCCCTGCTGGACCTGCCGCCGGAGGGCCTTACCCAGGGCGGGCTGGCGATTGGCCGCGTGCCGCCGGGCAGCCGAGTGACGCTGGACGGCCGGGTGATCAGCGTCGGCGAGGATGGCCGCTTCGCCGTCGGCTTCGCCCGTGACGCGGCGCCCGAGGCCCGCCTCGCTGTGACCGCGCCGGACGGCCGCGCCGAGACCCGCCGCCTCACCATCGCGAAGCGCGACTGGGATATCCAGCGGCTCGACGGCCTGCCGCCGAAGATGGTCACGCCCGATGCCCGACAACTCGCGCGCATTAAGGCCGAGCAGGCGCGGCTGAACGCCCTGCGCCGGGTGGATAGCCCTCTGCCCTATTTCGCCGAGGGCTTCGTCTGGCCGACGCGTGGGCGGATCAGCGGCGTCTATGGCAGCCAGCGCATCCTGAACGGCGAGCCGCGCGCGCCGCATCTTGGGCTCGACGTGGCGGTGCCCACCGGCACGCCCTGCGCCGCCATGGGCGGTGGGCGGGTGCTGCTGGCCGACAATCTCTACTTCACCGGCAATACGGTGCTGCTGGACCATGGCCATGGGCTGGTCAGCCTCTATGCGCATCTCTCGCGCATGGAGGTGGCGGAGGGCGCGACCCTGGCGCGCGGACAGAAGCTGGGCGAGACCGGTGCCACCGGCCGCGTCACCGGGCCGCACCTGCATCTCGGCCTCTACTGGTTCACCACGGCGATCGACCCGCAGCCGCTTCTGCCGGCCTGAGCACGGCGGGACCACAACGGGGGCGAAATGCCACAGGAAGGCCGCTCTTTGGTCACGATCCGGTAAATGTTTCCGCGGCATACGGCGGCGCATGAACGCCCTCGCCCGCCTGCTCCCCCGCCCTGCTCTGCCGTCCGAGACGTTGCCCGCGCGGGGCTGCGTCGAGACGCCGGTCGTCGCCCTATTCGACCGCTCCGGCGATGCCGGCGAGGCGCTGCGCAGAGCCGGCCTGGCGCGCTGGCGTGAGGCCTCGCAGGGCGTGGTGGTGCTGGCGCCCAGCCCTGGCCTGCGGGAACGGCTCTATGCCGCCGGGGCGCTGGTGGTGGTGGAGTAGCGCCGCGGCTCAGCCGGCCGCCTCGCGCCGGTAGGCGGCGCGCGCGAAGCGGCGGTGCAGCCAGAGCCATTCCTGTGGGCGGGCCCGGATCCAGGCCTCGATGCGCGCGTTCAGCGCCATGGTCAGCGCGCGCACATCCGCCGCGCGGTCGCCGCTTTGCGGCAGGGGCAGCGGCGGCTCCAGCACGACGCGGAACCGGCAGGGGCCGATGCGCTCGGCATGCGCCGGGATGACCGGGCAGCGGAAGCGCAGCGCGAACTCCGCCGGCGCCGAGGTCGTCCTCGCCGGCTGGCCGAGGAAGGGCAGTTCCAGCCCCTCGTTCAGCTTCTGGTCCACCAGCAGGCCGAGCGCCTCCCCCTCGGCGAGGTGGCGCAGCGCCAGCCGCGCGCCGCGCGAGCCCTTGGGGAAGAGCGGCATCTCGGCCCCGCCCTCGCGCATCTGCCGCAGCGCCGCGTCCACCAGCGGGTTGTCCGGCGCCCGGTAGAGGCTGGCCATGCGCAGGCCCAGCCGCGCCGCCACCGCCGGCAGGGTCTCCCAGTTGGCGAGGTGGGCCGAGACGAAGATCACCCGCCGCTCGCCCGGCGGTATATGCTCCCGCCCGACCAGTTCCCAGCCGGGTCCCTCCACCGATTCCGGCAACCGCGGCAGATGCGGCAGTTCCATCATGGTGCGGCCGAGATTGTCCCAGGCACCGCGCAGCACCGCCTCGCGCCAGGCGGCGTCGCGCTCGGGAAAGGCCAGTTCCAGGTTGCGCCGGCCAATGCGCGAGACCGGCAGCCAGGGTCCCAACATGCGCGCCACCGCGCCCCCCAGGGCAGAGGCGCGGCGCGGCGCGAGCCGGCGCGAAAAGCCGAGGACCGCGCGCACGACCAGTGCCTCCAGCCGCCATTGAAGTTGCCGCAGCGCCAAGCTTTCCTTCTCCTCCCGCCAGCGAAGGGCGGTCTTCTGGGACATTCGCGCGGCTTTGGCCACACCGACCACCGGGCCGCAACCGCTAGAGGCGGCATGGATTACGCAGCCGTAATTCCCATATGATGGCGCGATGAACCAAGATCGGAGGATTCTCCCCATGCGTGGTAAGGCCAGGTTGCTGGCAGCCCTCGCCGCCTTTGCCCTGGTGCTGGGCCCGGCCCTGGCGGAAGCCCGCCCGGGTGGCGGCCGCAGCAGCTTCGGCAGCCGGGGCAGCCGCACCTTCTCCCCGCCGCCCGTCACCCGTACGGCCCCCGACGCTGCGCGGCCGATGGACCGCACCCTGCAGCAGCCGACCCGCCCCGGAAGCACCGTCCCCGGCGCACCGAACAGGGCGCCGAGCCGTGGCGGCCTGTTCGGTGGCGGCTTCGGCGGTGCGCTGCTCGGCGGCATGATCGGCATGGGCCTGGGTGGGCTGCTCTTCGGGCACGGGCTGTTCGGCGGCTTCAGCGGCTTCGGCAGCTTGCTGGGCCTGCTGCTGCAGATCGCGCTGATCGTGCTGCTGGTGCGCTTCGCCCTCCGCTTCTTCCGCAGCCGGCAGCACGCCATGGCCGGCGGGATGAACAGCGGGATGAGCAACGGCCCGAACCCGCGCGGCCTGCATCGCACGGCCCATTCGATGGGCGCCCGGCCGATGGCGGGCGGCGCCGCCTCGGCGCCGGTGACGATCGGCGACAGCGATTTCCGTGCCTTCGAGAGCATGCTGCGCGACGTGAACGCCGCCTGGTCGCGGCGCGACGAGGCGGGGCTCGCCCGGCTGGCGACGCCGGAGATGATGAGCTTCTTCGGCCAGGACCTGCGCGACCTCGCCGCCCGCGGCTGGCGCAACGAGACGCGCGACGTGCGGCTGGAGCAGGGTGATCTGGCCGAGGCCTGGCGCGAGGACGGCACGGAATACGCCACCGTCGCCATGCGCTTCAGCCTGATCGACGTCACCTACGATGCGCAGGGCTGCGTGGTCGAAGGCGACCCGCAGCGTCGCGAGATGACGACGGAGCTCTGGACCTTCCGCCGCGGCACGCCGGGCGAACCGTGGAAGCTCTCGGCCATCCAGCAGACCCGCTGAGCCACCGGCACAACCGGATAGGAGAAGGGCGCGGCTTCGGCCGCGCCCTTTTTCGTTGTCCCGCCTCCTGCCGGTGCTGCCAGGCGGAGGTTCACCGGCCGGAGGGAGGGGGCGGACCAGGGCAAGCATGGAATAGGCACGAGGATCCGCCTCCCCGGCAAAAAAGAGGCCGGGAAGAAGAATTCGGCCATGCGGGTGCGCGCCTCTCCCAAATGGTCATATGCTCGCCCTTCCCCCGCCGCCCTTCCGGAAGGAGGCCGCTCATGCGACGCCGCGATTTCCTGCTTTCCACAGGGACTGCCCTGGCCAGCGGCGCGCTGGCCGCGCCGCGGCTGGCCCGCGCACAGGATGCCGGCGTGCTGCGCTTCGTGCCGCAGGCCGACCTGCCCAACCTCGACGCGGTCGCCGGTACGCAGCTCGTGGTGCGCAATGCCAGCCTGCTGGTCTTCGACATGCTCTACGGCCTCGGCGCCGACCTCCAGCCGAAGCCGCAGATGTGCGAGGGCCACGAGACCAGCGCCGATGGCCTGACCTGGAGCTTCCGCCTGCGCCCCGGGCTGAAGTTCCACGATGGCGAGCCGGTCCGCAGCGCCGATGTGGTGGCCAGCATCCGCCGCTGGATGCCGCGCGACAGCAGCATGGGCCAGATGATCCAGGCCCGCTTGGAGGCGCTGGAGGTGGTGGACGACCGCAACTTCCGCTTCCGCCTGAAGCAGCCCTTCCCGAAAATGCTCTACGCCCTGGGCAAGAGCAACACGCCGCTGCTGGTGATCATGCCCGAGCGCATCGCCAGCACCGATCCCTATACGCAGATCAAGGAGTACGTCGGCTCCGGCCCGATGCGCTTCAAGCGCGACGAGTGGATGGCCGGCTCGCGCGCCGTCTTCGAGCGGTTCGAGGACTATCAGCCGCGTGACGAGGCGCCCGACTGGCTGGCCGGCGGCAAGCGGATGCTGGTGGACCGCATCGAGTGGATCACCATGCCCGATCCGGCCACCGCCCTCGGCGCGCTGCAGAACGGCGAGGTGGACTGGTGGGAGAACCCGCTGGCCGACCTGGTGCCGGTGCTGAAGAGCAACCGAAACGTGACGGTGGAGATCGCCGATCCGCTCGGCAATATCGGCGTCCTACGGATCAACCACCTGCTGCCGCCCTTCAACAATGTTCTGGCCCGCCAGGCCCTGCAATATGCTGCCAGCCAGGAGGACTACATGCGCGCCCTGGTGGGCGAGGACGAAGCGCTATGGAAGACGCTGCCCAGCTTCTTCACCCCCGGCACGCCGCTCTACACCGAGGCCGGCGGCGAGCGGCTGAAGGGCCCCCGCCAGTACGACAAGGCGCGCGAGCTGCTGAAGCAGGCCGGCTATAACGGCGAGAAGGTGGTGATGCTGGTCGCCGCCGACGTGCCCACCACCAAGGTCCAGGGCGACGTCACCGCCGACATGCTGGGCCGCATCGGCGTGAATGTGGATTACCAGGCGCTCGACTGGGGGACCGTCGGCTCCCGCCGGACCAGCAAGAAGCCGGTCTCCGAAGGCGGCTGGAACATCTTCTTCAGCTGGCACGGCGGCGTCGATTGCATCAACCCGGCGCCCTACAAGGGTATCTCCGCCAGCGGCGACAAGGCATGGTTCGGCTGGCCGAGCAACGCCGAGGCCGAGAGGCTGATCGGCGCCTGGTACGAGGCACCGGACCTTGCCGCCGAGAAGACGATCATCGCCGACCTCAACCGCGTCTCGATGGACAACGTCACCTATCTGCCGACCGGGTTCTTCCTCGGCTACACAGCTTGGCGGCAGAAGCTCTCCGGCGTGGTGAAGGCGCCCTTCCCGCTCTTCTGGGGGGTCAAGAAAGCCTGACCGGGTTGCGGAGACGTGGGTCGTTCCTCGCTCCCGCCTGGACGTCGGTGCAGAGTCGGAGGATCCGCATGCCCGCCACCCCGCGGCCTGATGCCCGGCGCGCCCGACCTCGCGCGGAGTAGGCGGCGCCGAGGGTGCCGGGCGTGATTCCGTGCTTCAACCTTGCTCGGCCTCGCGTGATGTCTCAGCCATGAGCTGCATCCGCGCGATTTCGGCCGCCCGCCCGACATGGACGAGACAGGCCTGATAGGCGCGTGGTCCATCGCCAGCCCTGATCGCCTCGACGATGCGGCCCATCTGCTCCGGGCCCTCCTGGCTGCGCCCTGGCGTGGCGATCGTCATCGACCGGAGTTGCGTGATGCGCGCGTTGAGCGAGCAGACGATGCCCCAGGCCACATCCTTCCCCCCACCCTCGAAAAGGAGGCGGTAGAACTCGTGGGTGGCGCCGAGGACATTCCGGATGTTCCCCTCAGCATAGGCCGCCCGGATACCGGCGAGCGCCGCGCTCAGCGCCTCCGCGAGGTCGGCGCGCCCGGACTCCGCGCAGGCCTGCGCGGCCAAGGCTTCGAGGTGCGCGCGGATCTCGTAGATCTGCCTGGCCTGGTCGGCGGTCGGGCGCGCCACGGTCGGGCCGCGGCCGGAGGTCTCCACCAGCCCTTCCGCCTCGAGGTGGCGCAGCACTTCGCGTACCACCGAGCGGCTGACGTCGAGCTGGGCGCAGAGGCTCCGCTCCACCAGCCGGTCGCCCGGCCGGAAGTGCAGCCCGAGGATGGCGTCGCGCATCTTCTCGGTCGCCATCTCCCGCAGAGTCCTTGCGCTGCGATCGACCTTCATCAGCATGGCGTCGGAAGCCGGCCCAGCCGGTGAATCCGCCTTCGTGAAGCCCGTCACGGCACGCACCATCCGTTCATGGGCGCTTTGTAGCAGCCGCGCGGCCGCGGATCACGAGGCGCGCCCCCGCCTCCTACTGCGGTTCGATCCCGGCCTCGACGGCGATGCGGGCCCAGAGGTCGTGCTCGGTCTGCAGCGCCGCCGCCGTGGCCGGCCCGTCGACATGGAGGCGTTCGAAGCCCTGCGCGTTGAAGATCGCCTCCAGGCCCGGATCCTGCAGGATCTGCCGCAATTCCGTGTCGAGCCGCGCGAGGATCGGCGCGGGCGTGCCCCGCGGCGCCGCCACGAGGTAGCGGATGTTCGCCTCGTAGTCGGGAACGCCCTGCTCCTCGAAGGTCGGAACCTGTGGGGCGAGGCGACTCCTCGTCCGGCCCGCGACAGCCAGCACGTTCATCTGCCCGTCCCGCAGGAATGGCATGACGGAGCCCAGCGTGAGAATCGCGGACTCGACGGTTCCCGCCAGCACGTCGGCGATGGCCGGCCCGGTCCCGCGGTAGGGGATATGGGTGAGCCGGATCCCGGCCTGGTGCGCGAAGAGCTGCCCCGCCAGATGGTTCGCGGAACCCACGCCCGCCGAGGCATAGTCCACCCGTTCCGGGTTCGCGCGCGCGAAGTCCACATAGTCGCGCAGTGTCCGGAGCCGGCTCTTGGGGCCGGTGGTGAGGACGATGGGAGCGATCGCGATCGTTGAAACCGGGATCAGGTCGCGAAGGGGATCGTAGCCGAGCTGGCGGAAGATGAAGGGATAGGTGGCCAGGTTGTTGCCGTTGACGAGGAGCGTATAGCCGTCGGGCGCGGCACGGGCGACGAACTCGCTGCCCATGTTGCCGCCGCTGCCGGCGCGGTTCTCCACCACGACGGGCTGGCCGAGGCGGGACTGCAGGCGCTCGGCGAGGGCGCGGGCGACGGCATCGGTGCCGCCGCCGGGCGGAAAGGGAACGACCAGGCGCACCGGCCGGTCCGGCCAGGCCTGAGCCATCGAGGGCGAGGGCGCCACGGTGCCGAGGAGCGGCGCCAGTGCTGCGAGCAGGCCGGCGCGGCGTGTGAAACCTTTCATGGACAATCCTCCGTCTCTTTTGTCTTTTGGCTCTTCGTCTTTTTGATCGTTGAGGCGCAGCTCAGGCGGGCCGGACAGGTCCTGTCGAAAGGAAGTCCTGCAGCACGGCGTTCACCCGCTCGGGCGAGGCGAGGCTCATCATGTGGCGCTCTCCCGGAAGCACGACGGCGCGGCTCTGGGCACTCCCCTGGACACTCCCCTGGGCAGCCTGCGCGGCCATGGTGCGGGACATGTCCGGCGTGGAGTTCGGATCCAGCTCGCCGGTGAGGAACAGGGCGGGCATCGAAAGGCTGGACAGGCGGCCCGCAAAGGCCTCGTCCGCCTCCGCGAAGAGGCGATAGGTGCGGGCGTAGCCGACCGGATTCACCGAGGAGAGCGCCGTATCCACCCAGGCCGCCGTCTCTCGCAGGGGCTGCGGGATCGGCTCACCGAACCAGCGGGCGAGCGTCGCCGCATTGTCGGCCCCGCCCTCGCCTCCTTCGAGCCGCGCAACGCGCTCCCGCACGGCTGCCCGCTGACTGGGGTTACGGCTGTAGACAGCATTCAGGGCGGCCACGCGCTTCGTCCGGCCCGGATGTCGCAGCGCGAAATCGAGGACCACCAGCGCCCCCATGGAATGCCCGACGAACGCCGCGCTCTCCAGCCCGAGCGCGTCCATCAGGGCGAGGATCTGGTCCGAGTAGTCCTCCAGCCGCGCGGGGTCGGGAGGAAGTGGGCTTCCTCCATGGCCGAGCATGTCGAGGGCAATGACATCATGCGAGGCGGCGAAGGCCTCGATCTGCGGGCGCCAGAACGCCGCGTTCATGCCGACGCCGTGCACCAGGATGAGGGGAGACCCCGCCCCGGCCCGCAAATACGACGTCCCGCCTGCACGGCCCGGCGAGGCGGTGGGCATCCTCTCAGCCATGGTTGCTGCCCAGATCCTCGAGATCCTTGTAGCGGTCGCCGATGCGGTGGTGCGGCCGCCCGCCGATGGAGGCGCCGAGTGCCACCACGACCTCGTCCGGCGCGGGAGCATCGCTGACGGTGAACTGGATGGTCAGGTAGTGGGAGCGGCGCCCCTCGTCATGCTTGTCCATCAGCGGGATCACGATCGGTGCCGCCGGCCCGCCCCGCGTATTAGTGAAGGCGAGATAGGTCTTCGCGCCCACCGCGCGGCGGAAGTGATTGCCGAAGCGCAGCGTGTGAATCAGGGCGGAGGCGTGCTCGACCTCTCCGGACGTGCCCACGACCGCGGCCTTTCCGTAGCCCTCGACGACATCGCCGTTCCCGCCGGCCATGCGGAGGATCTCGGCCGTCAGCAGCTCGCCCAGGACGGGCGCGGTCGCGTGGATTTCGGGCCGGAGGTCCTCGACGAAGCCGCGGCCGGCCCAGGGGTTCCGGAGCACGGCAGCCGCCGCGAAGAGGCGGAAGGGCTGGGGCGCGGGTCGCCCGCCCTCGATCCGCGTGTCTTCCGAATAGGTCACGATCTTGCGCAGTTCGAGGGTCATCCGCCTTCCTCCTATTCCGGTTATTTGGCCGAATTCCGCTATGCCGTATTATGGTATACCAAACCCGATCAAGGCTCTTGTGGCAAGCAGAGAAAGGTTTGGGTAGCGGCCGCCGGGGCGCGGAGGACCTGTCCACATCAGGGGCTCAGTTTCGGTCGCGACCTCCTCCCGAGGGGGAAAGGTCGGGGGAAGGAATTCCCCCGAACCCCCTTCTTCTCGTCAGCCGGGCGCCGCGCCGTGAAAGCCCCGCCCCCTGGGCAAGCTGCCCCCTCCGGCGCTATCCCTTGCCTCCTTGAGCCAGTCCCGGAGAATGCCCATGCCCCGTCCGAAGCCCGTCATGCTCGTCATCCTCGACGGCTGGGGCTGGCGCGAGGAGGAGGCCGACAACGCCGTGCGCCAGGCGCGCACGCCGAATTTCGACCGGCTCTGGGGTGAGTGCCCGCACAGCTTCCTGCACACCTGCGGCGAGGATGTCGGCCTACCCGAGGGGCAGATGGGCAATTCCGAAGTCGGCCACCTCAATCTCGGCGCCGGGCGCGTGGTGATGCAGGACCTGCCGCGCATCAGCAAGGCGGTGGCGGATGGCTCCATCGCCCGCCTGCCGGCGGTGACCGGCCTGATCGCCAAGCTGAAGGAAAGCGGCGGCACGCTGCACCTGATGGGCCTGCTCTCGCCCGGTGGCGTGCACAGCCACCAGGACCACGGCCTCGCCCTGGCCAGGATCTTCGCCGAGGCGGGCATTCCCGTCGCCGTGCATGTCTGGACCGACGGGCGCGACACCCCGCCCGAGGCCAGCCCGGACTATCTGGCGAATTTCGAGCCGAAATTGCCGCGGGGCGCGCGCATCGCCACCGTCACCGGCCGCTACTTCGCCATGGACCGCGACAAGCGCTGGGAGCGTGTGCGCCAAGCCTATGATGCGATGGTGGAGGCAGAAGGCGCGACGGCCGACAGCGCCGCCGCCGCCATCACCGCCGCGCACAAGGCCGGCAAGACCGACGAGTTCATTCCCGCCACCGTCATCGGCGACTATGCGGGAATGCGCGACGGCGACGGGCTGCTCTGCTTCAATTTCCGCGCCGACCGGGTACGGCAGATCCTCGCCGCCCTGCTCGACCCCGCTTTCGACGGCTTCACCCCGCCGCGCCGCCCACGCTTCGTCGGCGCCGCCGGCATGACGGAATACTCCACCGAGCTGAACCAGCACCTCGCCACCCTGTTCGGCGCGGAGGTGATGAAGGACATCCTGGGTGCCGTCGTCTCCGCCGCCGGGCTGAGGCAGCTCCGCATGGCCGAGACGGAAAAGTACCCGCACGTCACCTACTTCCTGAATGGCGGCGAGGAGACCCCCTTCCCTGAGGAGGAGCGCATCATGGTGCCCTCCCCCAAGGTCGCGACCTATGACCTGCAGCCGGAGATGTCGGCGCCCGAGCTGACGGAGAAGGCCGTGGCGGCGATCGGCACGGGCCGGTTCGACCTCATCGTGCTGAACTTCGCCAATGCCGACATGGTCGGCCATACCGGCAGCCTGGCGGCCGCCATCAAGGCCTGCGAGGCTGTGGATGCCGGGCTCGGGCGCATCGCCGAGGCGGTGCGCGCCCAGGGCGGTGCCCTCCTCGTCACTGCGGACCACGGCAATGCCGAGCTGATGAAGGATCCAGAGACCGGCGGCCCACACACCGCCCATACCACCAACCCAGTGCCGGTCCTGCTGATGGATGGGCCTGCCGGCGCGGCGCTGACCGAAGGCCGGCTGGCCGATGTAGCACCGACCCTGCTGACGCTGATGGGCCTGGAGCAGCCTGCGGCGATGACCGGGCGGAGCCTCTTGCGGAAGGGCGACTGATGCGGCCCCGGCGGGGGACAGGGCGGCCGCGCCCCGCCATCGCGCGCGCCGCCCTGCGCCCTGCCGGGCCGCAGGCCCTGCGCCCCTGGGCGCTGCTGGCGCTGCTGCTGCCGCTCACCCAGGCGCCGGCGCTGGGCGAGGCGCCGCCGCCCACCCGCCGCTCGGTGCAGGAGGCGGAGCAGGCTGCCCGCGCCGCGAAGGAAGCCGCCGCCGCCGCCGAGCGCGCTGCCCAGGAAGCCATCCGCACCGAGGAGACGCTGGCCGAGCAACGCGCCGCCGCCGGCCGCCGCGCCGTGGCCGCCGATGCCGCCGCCGATGCCGCCGCCGCCCGCGCCCGGGAGACCGCCGCCATCCGCGACGCCGCGCTGGTGGATCTTGGCCGTCGCGCCGAGGCGATGGCGCCGCTGCTGCCGCTGATGCGCCGCCTGCAGCAATGGCCGGCGGAAACGCTGCTCGCCGTGCCAGGCGAGCCGGAGGACACGCTGCGCGGCGTCTTGGTGCTGCGCAGCCTGATGCGGCACCTCTCGGCCGAGGCCGAGGCGCTGCGTCAGGCGCAGGCGGCCGCCGCCGAGGCCACCCGCAAGGCGGAGGCCGAGGCCGCGGAACTGGCAGAGGCGCGCGCCGAGGTTCGCGCCGCCGCCGCCGCCGTGGAGGCCGCGCTCGCCGAGGCCCATAGCCGCCGCACCGCCCTGGAGCAGGAGCGGATGGAGGCCGCGAAGGAGGCCGCCGCCAGCGCCGCCCGCGCCACCGACCTGCGCGGCATGCTGGAGCGGCTGGAGCGGGCGCAGGCCAAGGCGAGAGCCGAGGCGAAGGCCCGGGCCGAGCGCGAGACCAGCGAGCGTGCGGCCCGGCTCCGCGCCGAGCGGGCCGCGGAAGCGGAGGCCACCGAGGCGCGCGAGCAGGCGGCGCGGGAGCGGGCCGCGGCGCGGCGGCAGCAGGCCAGCGTCGCCCCCGCCGTTCCCGCGCCGAGCGGCCGCGCCGTGCCGGTGGCGGGCCGCGTTGCCCGCGATTTCGGCGATGATGGCGCGGGCGGGCCGGCCCGCGGCGTGACCTATGCCGCGCCGCCCGGTGCCCGGGTCGTCAGCCCCTGCGGCGGCAGCATCGCCTTCGCCGGCCCTTTCCGTTCCTATGGCCAGCTGTTGATTGTGGATTGCGGCCGGGGGTACCATTTCGTCCTGGCCGGCCTCGACCGGCTGGATGCCGAGCTTGGCGCCCGCGTGCTGGCCGGCGAGCCCGTCGGGCAGCTGGGCGAGGGGGAAGAGAATGGCCGGGCGGCGCTCTATGTCGAGTTGCGCCGTGACGGCCGGCCGGTGGACCCCAAGGGCTGGTTCCGGGCCAGGAGCTGAAGCGGGTGCGCCACCATGGCGGATTGTCGAAAAAGGTTTCAGTTTGCGCCGGCTGGCGGAAAACGCTTTAGGGTGCCATGGAAAGCTGCGGGTCCCACCGCCGCGAAAGGATTGCTGACCGAATGAAGGGTCGCCGCATGAAGTCTGGAATGCGCATGGCTGGCGTTGTCGGGGCGGCCTTCGTCGCCGGCACGGTGCTCGGGCCGGTGCTGATGCCGCCCATCGTCTCGGCGGTCGCCCAGGAGTCCGGCAGCCGCGCCGAGACTTATCGCCTGCTCGACCTGTTCGGCGACATCTTCACCCGCGTCCGGGCCGACTATGTGGAGCCCGTCAACGACCGCGAGGCCATCGAGGCGGCGATCAACGGCATGCTGCAGGGGCTCGACCCGCACAGCAGCTACATGAATGCCCGTGCCTTCCGCGACATGCAGGTGCAGACCCGTGGCGAGTTCGGCGGCCTCGGCATCGAGGTCAGCCAGGAAGGCGGCTATGTGAAGGTGATCAGCCCGATCGACGACACCCCCGCCGCGCGGGCGGGCGTCAAGCCGGGCGACCTGATCACCCACCTGAACGGCAATTCCGTGCAGGGCCTGACCCTGCAGGAGGCGGTGGAGCAGATGCGCGGCGAGCGCGGCAGCAGCATCAAGCTGACCATCCGCCGCCCCGGCGTCGAGACGCCGATCGAGCTGAGCCTCACACGCGACGTGATCCGCCCGCAGGTGGCCCGCTTCCGCCTGGAGGGGAACGATGTCGGCTATGTCCGCCTCGCCTCTTTCAACGAGCAGACCGAGAGCGCGCTGCGCAACGCCATCAGCACCATGCGCAAGCAGGCGGGCGGCACGCTGAAGGGCGTGATCCTCGACCTGCGCAATAACCCGGGTGGGCTGCTCGACCAGGCGGTGCAGGTCTCCGATGACTTCCTGGAGCAGGGCGAGATCGTCTCCACCCGCGCCCGTCACCCGGATGATTCCCAGCGCTGGAACGCCAAGCCCGGCGACGTCACCAATGGCGAGCGGGTGGTGGTGCTGATCAATGGCGGCAGTGCCTCGGCCAGCGAGATCGTCGCCGGCGCGCTGCAGGACCATCGGCGCGCCGTGGTGCTGGGCACCCGGTCCTTCGGCAAGGGCAGCGTGCAGACCGTCATGCCGATTCCCGGCAATGGCGCCATCCGGCTGACCACGGCCCGCTACTACACGCCCTCCGGCCGATCGATCCAGGGCCTCGGCATCACGCCGGACATCGAGGTGCTGGCCAGCCGTGAGGAGGACAAGGCGCCGCTGCGGGACCGCGAGGCGGACCTGCGCAAGGCGCTGCGCAACGACAACGGCACCCACGAGGTGGCGCCTCTGCCGCCGGTGAACCTGCCGCCGGGCGTAACCGACAAGATCTCGCGCCTGCCGCCCGAAGGGGCGCCCTCCTTCGACCCGACCAAGCCGGAGACGGATTTCCAGCTCCAGCAGGCAGCCACGCTGCTGCGCGCCTGGGCCGCGGCCGCGCCGCAGCAGCGTCGGGCGGCCCGCTGAGCGCCGGCTGACCGAAGCGGCGTCTGAGGGCGGCGATGACGGGCGAGCGGCGCGCGCGCCGCGCCTGGCAAGCACTCGGCGCCTTCTGGGCGCTGGTGCTGGCGGGCAGCCTGGGCACCGTGCTGGTGCTGGATCATCTCGGTCCGCCCGGGCCGCCGGCCGTAGCGCTGGGCGAAGCGGCGCCCGCCTCGGTGCCGGCCGCGCCCCCACCGCCGGAGGAGAAAGCCGCTCCCGCCCAGCGTGAAGCGCTGGCGGTGCCGGCCCCTTCCCCCGATCCCGGGCTGATGGTGGCGCCACTCGCGCCGGCCCCGGAGCCGGCCGCTCCGGCGGCCCCGCCCGAAGCCCCGCCGCCGCCACCCCTGCCCGCCCTGGCCGCCGAGCCGGACAGCGCAACATCCATCCCGCCGCCCGATCCGGCCCTCCAGGAACTCTCTCCCTTCGGCCCGCTGCCGCGCATCGCGCCGGATGGGCGGCAGCCGCGGCAGGTCTATGCACGGCCCTTCGACACGGCGGACAGCCGCCCGCGCATCGCGCTGGTGCTGGGCGGGCTGGGCGTCTCGACCACTCGCTCGGAAGAGGCCATCCGTCGCCTGCCGCCGGCCGTCACCCTCGGCTTCAATCCGCTGGTGGCACGTCCGGACCTATTGCTGGAGCAGGCCCGGCGGCGCGGCATAGAGGTGGTCATGGCGCTGCCGCTGGAATCCGCCGGCTCCGAACCGGCGGATGCGCTGTTGAGCCCCGGCCTGACATGGATGCAGAACCGCGACCGGCTCTATCGCGCCTTGGGCCGCTTTGCCGGCTATGCAGGCACCCTCGGCGCGTTGGGCGGGGAGCGCGGCGAGCGCTTCGCCGCCGATGCGGTACAGCTGACCGCTTTGCAGGAAGAACTGCGCCGGCGCGGCCTCTTCTACCTGGATCCGCGCCCGCATGCCCCCCGTCCAGCCGTTGCCTGGGGCGCCACCGCGGACCTCATCCTGGACGAGCCGCTGACCCGCGGTGAGGTGGAGCACCGCCTAGAGGTCCTGGAGCAGCTCGCGCGGGAGCGGGGCAGCGCCATCGGCCTGGCCGGCGAGCCGGCGCCGCTGCTGGTAGACCGCATCATCGCCTGGGCGGATGGCCTGCCGCAGCGCGGCCTCGTGCTGGCCCCCCTGAGCGCGGTGGTGCACCCACCGCAGGATGACCCCGCTTCCGCCCCCGAGAGATGAGCCATGGCTGAGCTTCCCTATCGCCGCAATGTCGGCGCCGTGCTGTTCAACCGCGACGGGCGCGTGCTGATCGCCCGCCGCGCCGATGTCGCCGTGGATGCCTGGCAGTTTCCGCAGGGCGGGCTGGACGAGGGCGAGGAGCCGCGCCGCGCCGTGCTGCGCGAGTTGCGCGAGGAGATCGGCACCGATCGCGCCGAGATCATCGGCGAAGTGCCGGACTGGCTGCACTACGACCTGCCGACGGAGCTGGTGGGCAAGGCGCTGGGCGGGAAGTACCGCGGCCAGATGCAGAAGTGGTTTGCCCTACGCTTCCTGGGCGCGGATGCCGATATCAGGCTCGACCTCGACGCGCATCAGGAGTTCAACGCATGGCGCTGGGAGCGGCTGGCGGATGTGCCGCGCATCGTGGTTGCCTTCCGGCGGCCGATCTATGAGCGGGTGGCGCGCGAGTTCGCCGCCTTTGCGGAAGGTGGTGCGACAACCTGATATCAGGAATTATCACGTTTTCGTGATATTCTGAGACCGTGGCTCCGCCCTAACCGGCCGGAAAGACTCCCCGGGTGTCCATGCCGCTTTCCTGACAGGGAGCGGGGCCATGAGGGCTTTCCTGAACCGCCTGAGTATCCGCAGCAAGATGCTGACCGCCTTCGGCGTTCTGCTGCTCCTTTCGGTTGCCAACGGCGTCTATGGGGCGATGCAGCTCCGGCAGATCAACGCCAGCATGCTGGACGTGCGCGAGAACTGGATGCCCTCGGTCAAGGGGCTGGGTGGGCTGCAGTTGCTGACCTCGCGCGAGCGCACGCGCGCCGCACGGCTGATCGCCACCGACAGTCCCGAGGGGCGGCGCAAGATCGAGACCGAACTGAAGGCCATGGGGCAGGAGGTTTCCCGGCAGATTGCGGCCCACGCGCCGCGGGTCTCCTCGCCCGAGGAACGCCAGCTCTTCGACCGCTTCCAGGCCGAGTACCGCGCCTACACAGAGCACACCGCGCCGCTGCTCGCCGCCGGCGATGCGGCCTCGTTGCAGGCCTTCAACACCACCTCGGCGGAGGCTATCCGCAAGGTCTTCGCCACGCTGGAGGAGATGATCCGGCTGAACGAGCGCGGCGTCGCCGCCGCCGGCCAGGAGGCCGATGCCGCCTATGGCCAGGCCCTGACGGGCATCGGCATTTCCGTCGTCCTGGCGCTGCTGGCGGGGCTGGGCGCGGCCCTCTGGCTGGACCGGGACATTGCCCGCAACGTCCTGCGCCTGTCGGAGAGCCTGCGCCGCGTGGCGCGTCGGGATTATGTCTTCGAGTTGACCGGCCGCGACCGCCAGGACGAGATCGGCGTCATGGCCCGAGCACTGGAAGACTGTCGCGCCGGGCTGCAGCAGGCTGATGCCCTGGCGGCGGCGCAGGAGGCCGAACGCGCTGCCAAGGAGCAGCGCGCCACGCGGCTGGCCGAGCTGGTTGGGCAGTTCGAGCGGAAGGTGGGGGATATGGTGGGCATGCTCGCCGCCGCCTCCACCGAGCTAGAGTCCACGGCCCGCTCCATGTCCGGCATCGCCAGCCAGACGGGCAAGCAGTCGGATGCGGTGCTTTCCGCCGCGCGGCAGGCGGGTGGCGGCGTCCAGACCGTGGCCACCGCGGCCGAGGAGCTGACTGCCTCGATTGGCGAGATCAGCCGTCAGGTTGCGGAAGCGACCGGCGTGACGGCGCGCGCCGTGCAGGATGCCCAGCGCACGGACGCCACCGTGCGGGCGCTGGCCGAAAGCGCCACGCGCATCGGCGAGGTGGTCGGGCTCATCAACGACATCGCCGGGCAGACCAACCTGCTGGCGCTGAACGCCACCATCGAGGCGGCGCGAGCGGGAGAGGCCGGCAAGGGCTTCGCCGTGGTCGCCTCCGAGGTGAAGAGCCTGGCCGCGCAGACGGCCAAGGCGACGGATGACATCCGCAGCCAGATCACGCAGATCCAGGCGGCGACGCAGCAGGCGGTGAGCGATATCCAGGCGATCACCAGCACGATCGATGCGGTGAGCAGCATCACCGTCACCATCGCCTCCGCCGTGGAGCAGCAGGGTGCGGCCACGGCCGAGATCGCCCGCACGGTGGCGGAGACGGCCCAGGCGACGGGCGCGGTGACGGAGAACATCGCGGCGGTGAGCGAGGGCGCCGGCAATACCGGCGCGGCGGCCGGTGAGGTGCTGACCGCCTCGGGCGAGTTGTCGCGCCAGTCGGAGCAGCTCAGCAGCGAGGTGCGCAGCTTCATCGCGCAGGTGCGGGCGGCGTAAGGGCCAACTGGCAGAAAAAGAATGGGGGGCCGGGGGAATTCCTTCCCCTCGGCCTTCCTTTTCTTCAGGCCCCCGCCACCGTCATGCCTTCGACCCGCAGCGTCGGCGCGTCGGTGCCACGGCGGAAGCGCAGGTCATCGGCGGCGGCCATGTTCAGGAACATGTCCTTCAGGTTGCCGGCGATGGTGATACCGCTGACGGGCTCGGCCAGCGCCCCGTTGCGGATCATGAAGCCGGCGGCACCGCGGCTATAGTCGCCCGTGACGCCGTTGACACCGGAACCGATCATTTCCGTGACGTAGATGCCCTCGGCGATGTCGGCCATCAGCGCGGCGGGAGAAACAGTGCCGCCCTCGATCCAGAGATTGGTCGTGGCGGGCGAAGGCGGCGAGGAAATGCCTCGGCTGCCATGCCCATTCGAGGCGAGGCCGAGTTGCCGCGCGCTGCGCCAGTCCAGCACCCAGTGGCGCAGGATGCCGTCCTCGACCAGGGCGAGCGGCTGGCCGGGCATGCCTTCGCCATCGAAGGGACGGGAGCGCAGGCCACGGCGGCGCAGCGGGTCGTCGCGCAGGCTGAGGCCGCGCGCCAGCACCTGCTGGTCCATCCGGTCGCGCAGGAAGGAGGTGCCGCGCGCGACGGAGGCGCCATTCAGCGCCCCGGCCAGATGACCGGCCAGCGAGCCGGCCACGCGCGGGTCGTAGACCACCGTGCGCCGCGCGGTCTTCGGGCGGGTGGGGTTCAGCCGGGCCACCGCGCGCTCGCCGGCGGAACGGCCGAGCCCCGCCGCATCCTCCAGATCAGCCAGATGGACGGCGCTGCTGTAGTCGTAATCCCGCTCCATGCCTGTGCCGCTGCCCGCCAGGGCGGTGACGGAGATGGAATGGCCGCTGCGGGCGTATTCCCCGGCGAAGCCGTTGGAGGCGACCAGCGCGATGGCAGTGCGGGAAAAGCCGGCCTCGGCGCCCTCGCTATTGGTCACGCCGGGCACGGCCAGGGCGGCTTCCTCGGCGGCAGCGGCGCGGGCGATCAGGGCCTCGGCATCCGGCTCTGCGCCATCCTCCAACTCCAGGCCCTGCGGCGGCTGGAAGGGATGGTACTCGCCGAGGCCGCCGAAGCGGTCCTCCGGCACGGCGCGCGCCATGGCAACGGCCCGCTCCGCCAGGGCGGCGAAGCCCTGCGGGTCCGGGTCGGTGGTGGAGACGATCGCCTGCCGCTGGCCCACGAAGACGCGCAGGCCGAGGTCCATCCCCTCGGAGCGTTCCAGATGCTCCACCTTGCCAAGCCGCCGCTGCACCGAAAGCGCGGTGCCGCTGGCGAGCAATGCATCCGCCGCGTCGGCGCCAGCCGCGCGGGCGGCTGCGACCAGGGATTCCAGACGCTCCAGACGGTTCATGCCGCGAGCTTCTCCGCGATGGTGGGCAGGGAAGGCACCTTGCCGGCCGGGCCAAGCGCGGCGAGCGTGGGACGCGAGCGGAAGATCTGCGCCGCCGCCTGCTGCACCTGCTCCACCGTCACCGCGGCGATCTTCGCCTTGGTCTCCTCGACGGGGATGACGCGGCCATGCACCTGGATCTGCCGGGCGAGCTGCTCGCAGCGGCTGCCGGTGGATTCGAGGGACATCAGCACCGAGGCGCGGAGCTGCGCCTTGGCGCGGTTCAGCTCGTCCTCCGTCACGTCGTGCTGCACGCGGCGCAGTTCCTCCAGCGCCACGGGCACCAGCTCGGCCGCCTGCTGCTCGCCGGTGCCGGCATAGAGGGCGAAGAGCCCGCCGTCGCGGAAGGGCTGGGCGAAGGAATAGATCGAATAGACCAGCCCGCGCCGCTCGCGGATCTCCTGGAACAGGCGGGAGGACATGCCGCCGCCGAGCAGGGTGGAGAGCAGCATCGCCGGGTAGTGCATCGGCGTCGCCACCGCCGGGCCCTCGAAGCCCAGCACCACATGCACCTGGTCGAGGTCACGCTCCTCGCGGAACTCGCCGCCGCCGTAGCGGGCGGCCTCGCCCGGGGTCTGGGTGACCGTCGGCAGGTCGGCGAAATGGCGCTTCACGAGGCCGACGAGATTGTCGTGCTCCAGCGCGCCGGCGGCGGCCACCACCATGCGGCTTGGCCCGTAGTGGCGCCGCATGTAGCCGGTCAGCACCTCGCGACCCATGCCGCCGATGCTCGCCTCGGTGCCGAGCGTCGGGCGGCCCATGGGCTGATCAGGGAAGGCGGTGGCCTGGAAGTGGTCGAAGATGATGTCGTCCGGCGTGTCGTTCGCCTGGCCGATCTCCTGCAGGATGACGCCGCGCTCGCGCTCCAGCTCCTCGGGGACGAAGGTGGAATGCGTCAGGATGTCGCCGAGGATGTCGGCGGCCAGCGGCATGTCCTCCTTCAGCACCTTGGCGTAATAGGCGGTCTGCTCGCGCGCCGTGTAGGCGTTCAGGTGCCCGCCAACATTCTCGATCTCACGGGCGATGGCAGCGGCGTCGCGCCGCTCCGTACCCTTGAAGGCCATGTGCTCGAGGAAGTGCGAGGCGCCGTTCTCGGCCACCGTCTCGTCCCGGGTGCCGGCATGGACATAGGCCCCGATGGAAACCGTCTCCACGCGGGGCATGGTCTCGGAAACGATCGTCAGGCCGTTCGGAAGGCGCGTTAGCCGCACCGCATCAGACATAGGGGGTCCATTTCCTGTGGTCGGCCCGCCGGAGAGGCAGTTCCGCGGGCGCGCTGTCGTGGTCGTACCGAATGTAATGCGGGAATGACGGGGATACGACCCCGGCCTCACCGCGTGGGGAGCGGAAACCGGAACAGTCCCGGCACGTTTGTCCGCCGCCAAGCCGCTAAGGCGGCGATTTTAATGTTCAAAACCAATTGCTTATCACAACCGGAGGTAATCCCCGATGCCAACCGCACGCCCTCACGCGCCGTCTCTCCCCGCCCTGGGAACGCGCTTCGTCGCCCCCCTTTCCGGCCTGCTGCTGCTCGCTGCGGCGGGCTGCGCCCCCTCCGCCCCACCGGCGCAGCAGGCTGGGCCTGTGGCCCCGGAGAGCAAGAACACGGGCGTGCAGAAAGGCGAGGCTTCCTTCTACGCCGACCATTTCGAGGGGCGGAGCATGGCCAATGGCGAGACCTTCAGCCAGAGCTCGGATTCCGCTGCCAGCAAGACGCTGCCGCTGGGCAGCAAGGCGCAGGTGAAAAACCTGGAGAACGGCCGCACCGCTGTCGTCACCATCGAGGATCGCGGCCCGCATGTCGCAGGGCGCGTCATCGACGTCAGCAAGCAGACGGCCAAGCGCCTCGACATGGTGGAGGACGGCACCGCGAAGGTCGAGGTGAAGCCACTGAGCTCTGGCGGCAAATAGGGCGGGGCAGGGGGAATTCCTGTCCTCAGGTAGCGCAGGGCCGGTGATCTTCCCGCTTATGGATCAAAGGCTTCAGGCCAAATCTTGAGACGCGTTGAAAGCGCATCCCGCTGACACCAGCTTGCGTTGGCTATCAGGAACGAGCCACCGCCCTCCCCCCACCCCGGGCGGCAGGCTCCCCCCGGACGCTCCGGCGCCTCCGGGACCGCAGAATGAACCAGCAGAGAAAGGCCGTTCACCATGCGAGGTCTCAAACTGGCAGCCCTTGTCGTCGCCCTCGGTCTGGGCACCGCGCTTCCCTCCGCAGAGGCGCGCGAGCCACAGCGTGAGACGGCCGCCAAGCACCAGTCCGCGCATGCGCAGCACCATCAGGCACGCCGCGGCCGCGCCTCCTACTATTCGGGCCAGTTCCACGGCAGGCGCATGGCCAATGGCAAGCGGTTCAACCGCAACTCCAACGCCGCCGCCAGCCGGACCCTGCCGCTCGGCACCCGCGCGCAGGTGAAGAACCTGGAAAATGGCCGCACCGCTGTCGTCACCATCCAGGACCGCGGCCCCTTCAAGCGCGGCCGCATCATCGACGTCAGCCCGAGCACGGCACGCAAGCTGGGCATGATGGAGGAGGGTGTGGCGATGGTGGAGGTCGTGCCGCTGAGCGTTCCCAGCAATCCGGGCTAACGCTCAGGCCCAAAAAGATCGGGGGAAGGAATTCCCCCGAACCCCCATCTTTTTTCTGTCCGTTTCAGCGCCCACTCATTGGGAGATCATCCGCTGTATTGCGTCGGGCGTGTTGCCGGACGGCATCTTCCACCGCACCCAGCTCCGCCGGCAGCACGCTGAAGCGCTCCTCCCGTGTGTAGAGATCGGCCAGCCGCTCCGGCAGGGGCGGGCGGAAGCCGGTGGCGCGCTCCACCGCATCCGGGAACTTGGCCGGGTGCGCGGTGGCGGCGACGATCACCGGAATACCTGCATCCTCCGGCAGATGCGCGCGCGCCGCGGCAAAGCCGATGGCGGTGTGCGGATCGGCCAGATAGGCGCTTTCCCGCCAGAGGCGGCGAATTTCCTCCAGCGTGCCTTCGTCGTTCAGGGTGAAGCCGTGGAACAGCGTCGTCGCCTTCCTCCAGGCAGCATCGGGCACCGGCATGTGACCCTCGGCACGGAAGCGGCGCATGATCTCCGTCGTGGCCGCCGGGTTGCGCCCGAGCAGTTCGAAGAGCAACCGCTCAAAATTCGAGGAAACCTGGATGTCCATGCTGGGCGATAGCGAGGGCTCCACCGCCTGCACGCGCATATCGTTGGCGGCGAGGAAGCGGGCCAGGATGTCGTTGCGGTTGGCGCCGATGATCAGCCGCTCGATCGGCAGGCCCATGCGGCGCGCCACCCAGGCCGCCAGCACATTGCCGAAATTGCCAGTGGGCACGGAGACGGCCACGGGGCGGTCCGGCGCGCCCAATGCCAGGGCGGCATAGGCATAATAGGGCACCTGCGCGGCGATGCGCGCCCAGTTGATCGAGTTCACCGCCGAGAGATGCATCTCCTGGCGGAAAGGTGCGTCATTGAACATCGCCTTCACCAGATCCTGGCAGTCGTCGAAGCTGCCCTGGATGGCGACGTTGCGGATATTGGGCGCGAGCACCGTGGTCATTTGCCGCCGCTGCACCTCGGAGGTGCGGCCCTCGGGATGCAGAATGGCCACATCGATGGCGGCGCGGTCGCGGAAGGCCTCGATGGCGGCGGAACCGGTGTCGCCCGAGGTGGCACCGACGATGGTCACGCGCTCGCCGCGCTCCGCCAGCACATGGTCGAAGAGCCGGCCGAGCATCTGCATCGCCATGTCCTTGAAGGCGAGCGTCGGACCATGGAACAGTTCCAGCGAGAACAGGCGGGGTTCCACCTGCACCAGCGGGGCGGTCGCCGCATGGCCGAAGCCGGCATAGGCCGCGCGCGCCAGCTCCAGCAGCGTTTCCTCGCGCAGGGCGCCCTCGGTGAAGGGCGCCATCAGGCGCGCCGCCACCTCCGGATAGGGCCGCCCACGCAGCGTGCGCCACTCGGCCGCCGAGAGCAGCGGCCAGGACTCGGGCAGGAAAAGGCCTCCGTCCTCGGCCAGGCCGGCCAGCAGGACGCCTTCGAAATCGCGTGCGGGGGCTTCGCCCCGGGTCGAGACATAGCGCATGGTGGCCGGAGAATAGGGCGCCGCAACGCCGGAAGCCATGCCGGCTGCGTCATGTCCCAACCCCTCTTGGCGCGCACGCCGAACGGGTTCACCAATTGCATCATGACCAACGCCGCCGTGCTGCTGGAGCGCTTGCTCTCCACCCCTGCCGCCACCCTCCCCGCCTTCGCCGGGAACGGGTCCCTCTATTTCCTGCATGACGCCGAGGGTTCGGCGCAGGTCTGGGAGGTGCCCACCGGAGGCGGCGCAGCCCGGGCCCGCACCACGCACCGTGACGCGGTGGCCTTCGTCGCCGGCCTGCCGGATGGCGGCGCCATCTTCGGCCGCGACGCGGCGGGCGACGAGCGGGTGCAGCTCTATCACCTGCCCGCCGCCGGCGAGGCCCGGGCGCTGACCGAGGCCCCCAAGGTGATCCACGGCTGGGGCGCCATCTCCCCGGATGGAAAGCACATCGCCTATACCGCCAATGCCCGCGACCCCGCCCATACCGATGCCTGGGTGATGGAGATCGCCACTGGCGCGGCGCGCTGCGTGGCCGAGGTGGAAGGGCCGCACGAGCTGCCCGCCTGGCATCCGGACGGCCAGGCCGTGGTGCTGGCCGCGGCGCCCCGCACCTTCGAGGGCAGCCTCTACCTCGTGCCGCTGGATGGCTCCCCGCGCACCGAGCTGACGCCGCACCAGGGCGATGCCCGCTTCATGAACCCGCGCTGGCGCAAGGATGGCAGCGGCTTCTGGCTGCTGACCGACAGCGGGCGGGATTATCTCGGCCTCGCCTTCCTGAAGCCCGGCAGCGCGCCGGAATGGCTCTACACGCCCGAGGCGGATGTCGAGAAGCTGGAGGTCTCGCCCGACCAGAGCCTGCTGGCCGTGGTGGTGAACGAGGGCGGCTATTCCCGCCTGCGCTTCCTCGACGCCACCACCGGCGCGCTGCGCGGCGAGCCGGCGCATCCGGCCGGCGTCATCACCAAGATCACCTGGGCGCCGGACGGGCGCAGCCTGGCCTTCGATCTCGCCGGCTTCCCCTTCCCCTCTGGCGTCCATCTCGCCCGCCCCGACTCGGCGGAGACGCAGCCGGTGCAGGCCGTCCCGGCGCAGCCCGAGCTTTACCGCTGGGAGACGATCTCCTTCCCCAGCCATGACGGGCGGCAGCTTCCGGCCTTCTTCGCCCTGCCCCGCGGCGAGGCGCCGGCGGGTGGCTGGCCGATCCTGGTCTGGGTGCATGGCGGGCCGGCCATGCAGGCCCTGCCGAACTGGCGCGCCGACCTGCAGACCTTCCTGGCCATGGGCCTCGGCGTGCTGGTACCGAATGTGCGCGGCAGCACCGGCTATGGCCGCGCCTATGCCGAGCTGGACGACCGCGAGAAGCGGCTGGACAGCGTCACCGACCTCGCCTCCGCCCATGCCTGGCTCTCCGCCCGGCCGGATGTAAACGGCAGCCGGATCGGCATCATGGGCCAGAGCTATGGCGGCTGGATGGTCCTGGCCGCCGTGACCGAGCAGCCGGAGCTCTGGGCGGCCGGCGTGGACTTCTACGGCATCGCCCGTTGGAAGACCTTCTTCGAGCGCACCGGCCCCTGGCGCGTCGGCCACCGCGCCGCCGAATACGGCGACCCCGTGAAGGATGCCGAGTTGCTGGAGCGGCTTTCCCCGCTCAATCGGGCGGATCGCATCCGCTGCCCGATGCTGATCGCCCAAGGCCTGACCGATCCGCGCGTGCCGCCCTATGAGAGCGAGCAGATGGTCGAGCTGCTGCGCCAGCGCGGCGTGCCGGTGGAGTACCTGACCTTCCCCGATGAGGGCCACGGCTTCACCAAGCGCGACAACCGCCGCCGCGTCTTCGCCGCCGTGATCGCCTTCCTGCGCCAGCACCTGCAGGACTGAGGCGATGTACGACCTCTGGGTCAACTATCCGGCGGTGCCGGCGCAGCAGGCGGCAGTGGCCGAGGCGCTGCGCGGCCTGGCGGCCGACCCGGAGGCCCTGCCCGCCGGTTTCGGCCCGCCGCCCGGCGATCCGCGCGTCCGAACGGCGCTGGCGCCCATGCTGGGCGTCAATCCCGGCCACGCGCTGGCGCTGACCTGCGGCGGGCAATCAGCGCTGTCGGTCGCGCTGCTCGCCGCGCTGGGCGCCGCCAATCCGGCGCGGCAGCGGATCGCGGTGGAGGCCTTCACCTTCCCCCAGGCGCGGAACTTCCTGCGCCTGGAAGGCATCTCCACCGTCGGCCTGCCGATGGATTCCGAGGGGCTACAGCCCGAGGCCCTGGAGCGCCTCCTCGCCTTCCCCGACCCGCCGGGCGTGCTCTACCTCATGCCGGTGCTGCACAACCCGTTGGGCCTGACCTATAGCGCGGCCCGGCTGGAGCGCATCGCCGCCATCGCCCGCTGCCATGGACTCTGGGTGGTGGAGGATGAGGCCTATGCCTTCCTCGCCGCGCCGGAGCAGCGTCCGCCCACCCTCGCCAGCCTGATCCCCGAGCGGACCCTGGTGATGTGGAGCCTCTCGAAGATCCTGTCCCTTTCGCTCCGCCTCGGCGCCTTGAGCCATCCACCGGCGCTGGCCGGCACCGTCACCGACCAGATCCGCATGCGTGGGCTGACCGCCAATCCCGTGATCGCCGCCGCCGCGGCCGTCCTGGCGGCGGATGGGCGCGGCGCCCAGATGATGGCGGAGAAGCGCGCCGAGGGCGAGCGCCGCCGCGCCCTGGCGCGTGACATCCTGGGGGCGCACCGCTTCGCCGCCGACCCTGGTGCGAGCTGGCACATCTGGATGCACCGGCCCGCGGGCGAAACCGAGGCCGCCTTCCTGGCGCGGGCACGGGAGGCAGGGGTTTCCATTGCGCCGGCCGTGCACTTCCACCATGCCGACCGCGAGGCGCCACTGTTCCGCCTTTCGCTGGGTGGCGAGGCGGATCCGGGGCGGCTGGAGGCCGGGCTGCGGATCCTGGCGAAAGTTCTGGGGGAATGAATTCCCCCAGGCCCCCTTCTTCTTTTTGCCAGCGTAGCGTTGCGGCCCTTCCACGGGAGCCTGGCCGGACTCTCCCGTGAGAACGGGTGGATAAGCGGGCCGCAGAGTTTCTGGCCCCTTCCATGACAGCCCCACCTGGGCCTCGGGCATGGGCCGGCCCGCCCCTGTCTTTTGGTCGTTCCCAAAGGGACGGCGCAGAGTGCATCCTCCCGCGTAATGAAAATGCCGGGAGGTTCGACCGAGATGATTGGCCTTGCGAGCGCATCCGCATTCCGCCGCCGTAGCCTCTTCGCCGCCACCACGGGGCTCTTCGCCCCGGCGGTGCTGCACGCCGAGACCGCCTGGCCCGACCGGCCCATCCGCATGATCGTGCCCTGGCCCCCTGGCGGGTCGGTCGATACCGTCACCCGCATCATCCAGCCCCGTTTGCAGGAGGTGCTGGGCAAGCCCGTGGTCATCGAGAACCGCGGCGGCGCCTCGGGCTCCATCGGTGCCGCCGAGGCCGCCCGCGCGGCGCCGGACGGCTATACCTGGGTGGTGGTCTACGACACCCAGGCGACGAACGAGAGCGTCATGAAGCTCCCCTTCAGGACGCTTGAGGCTTTTGCGCCTGTAAGCCTGATCGCCACCGGCCCGCTCGCCATGGTGGCGCACCACGCGACCTCCTACCGGAGCTTCGAGGATGTCGTCGCCGCAGCGAAGGCGGCGCCGGACACGGTGAATTACGCGACGAGCGGCGTCGGCGGCCTCGCGCATGTCTCGACCACGCTACTGCAGCAGGAGGGCGGGTTCCGCATGGTCCACGTCCCCTACAAGGGCGCGGGACCGGCGACCCAGGACGCGGTCGCCGGGCATGTTCCGCTCTTCATGACCAACCTTCCTGCCGTCGCCCAGCACCTGAAATCCGGCGTGCTGCGGCCGCTCGGCGTGACGACGCGGGGGGAGAGCCGCCACGTCCCTGGCACGAAGTCCTTTGCCGAACAAGGATTCGGCAATTTCGAGGCAGTGACCTGGTGGGCGATGCTCGGCCGTGCCGGGACGCCGGCCCCGATTGTCGAGCGGATGCATGCGGCCCTGGTGCAGGTGCTGAGCGAGCCGGCGGTGAGAAACAAGGTCGAGGAGCAGGGCGCAGACGTCGTGGCCTCCACCCCCGACCATTGCCGCATCTTCCTCGCGGCCGAGATCGAGAAATGGGGCGCGGTGATCCGCAAGGCCGGCATCACCGCCGACTCCTAGCCGCTGCACCCTGCGGATGAGGAGTACCCACTGACAAAAAGAAGATGGGGGTTCGAGGGGTCCGAGGCAGTGCCTCGGACCCCTCGAGCTTTTTTCCTCAGTCGAGGATACGGATCACCGCCTCGATCTCGACCGGCACGTTGGAGGGCAGCGAACCCATTCCTACCGCCGAACGGGCATGCCGCCCGCGCTCGCCCAGCACATCGACGAGCAGGTTGGAGCAGGCGTCGATCACCTTGGGTTGGTCGCCGTAATCCGGCACGGCATTGACCATGCCGAAGACCTTCAGCATCTCGACCTTCTCCAGCGAGCCGGCCGCCTCTTTGGCCACCGCGAGAATGTGCAGCCCGCAGAGCACCGCCGCCGCACGCGCCTCCTCCAGCCCGAGCGCCTCGCCCACCTTGCCGGTGGTCAGCGAGCCGTCGGGGTGGCGCGGCACCTGGCCGGAGATGTAGGCCACGTCGCCGGCGCGGCGGAACGGCACGTAGCTGAACAGCGGCTTGCCGACGGTGGGCAGGCTATGGCCCAGCGCCTTCAGGCGCTCCTCCGCCGCGCTCACAGCGTGCGCCCCCGGGCAGCGACGTCCACGAAGCCCTGGAAGGCCTCGCCACGCGTGAAGGCGACGCGGTCATGCAGGTTGCTGACGGGGCAGACATGGTTTGGCACCACGCGCAGCCGCTCGCCCAACTCGGGCTTCCGCTCGCAGGCGGAGAGATCGACCATGCCGTGCTCCTCGGTGATCTTGTGCAGCTTCGCGCCGGGATAGGCGGGGAAATAGCCATGCCCCTCCCCCGGGCCGCCCGGCATGATGTCGGCGGCGAAGGTCTTGGAGCCGGCATCGACGATGGCGCGGTGCGGCTCCGGGCGGCTGATGACGGTGACGTGGAGCGTCAGCGCGCAGTCCTCCCAGCGTGCATGGCCGGCGCCGACCGTCATGCGGTCGTTGTAGATGTAGGTGCCGACGCGCAGCTCCGTCACCGGCGCCATCTCGTGCGTGCGGAAGGCGTTGGGCGTGCCGCCGCCGGAGATCACGGCGGGCTCCAGCCCCTCGGCCTTCAGCTTCGGCAGCAGGTCGCGCAGGATCTCGCCGGTGCGGGTATTGACGGGGTAGTTCATCAGCCCGTCGAAGCGCAGCCCCTTGGTGGCGCGAATGGCGCGGGCCAGTTCCAGCACGCCGTCGATGGAGGTGACGCCGGTGCGGCCGTTGCCGCTGTCGAACTCGACCAGCACCCCGATCTCGTGGCCGTGCCGCCCGGCGCGGGCGAGAGTTTCGAGCGCCAGCGGGTTGTCGATCGAGACGCACATGCGCGCCCGGCGCGCCAGGGCGGCGAGGCGCTCCGCCTTGGCCTCCCCGACCAGCGGGTAGGAGATCAGGATGTCATCCAGCCCGGCATCGGCCATCACCTCGGCCTCGCCCAGCTTCTGGCAGGTGATGCCCTTGGCGCCGAGCTCCAGCTGGCGCTTCGCCAGGGCGGGGATCTTGTGCGTCTTGATGTGCGGCCGCAGGGCGATGCCATGCGCGTCGCAATAATCCTGCATCCGCTTCAGGTTGGCCTCGACGATGTCGAGGTCCACCACGGGAACGGGGGTTTCGAGGCTGGCGAGTTCCATGGGGGCTCCGGCTTTCTTGAAGGCGACAGGAAACACCCGATGGCGCGCTTTGTCGCCTCCCCCCGCCGGTCAAACCGCCTGGAATGCGCGCGCCATGGCCTCCCACATCGGCTTGCGGCGATAATCCTGGTCCAGCGGCAGGCCGCGATGGGTGCGCTTGTCCGGCAAGGCGACGGCCGGTTCGGTGGTCAGCCAGGAATACCGGTCCGTCAGGCCCCAGGTGAGCACCGTCCGCACCCCCGCGCCCAGGGCACAGGAGAGGAAGACATGCGCCCGTTCGGCCACCAGGGCATCCCGCGCGGCGATGTCGCGCGGCGCCTGCCAGGTCTCGCGGATGTCCATCTCGGTGATCAGCACGGCCAGGCCCATTCCGCGCAGCTCGCCCAGGAAGGCGGCGAAAGGCTCAGGGCGGAAGGGATTGGCGAGTTGCAGATGCGCCTGGATGCCGACGGCATCGAGCGGCGCGCCGCGCCCGAGGAGATCCCGCACCAGCGAGAGCAGGCGGCGCCGCTTCTCGGCCGCGGCGGGGGTGTCCTCCTCCACGCCATATTCGTTGAGGGTCAGGCGCAGGGTCGGGTCGCGCTCGCGGGCCATGCGCAGCGCCATTTCGATATATCGGGGACCAAGGGCGCGCAGCCAGGGCGTGTCGCGCAGCTCGCCCGGCGTGGTCTGCGGCTGGTCGCTGCCGGGCGGATTGGCGATCGGCTCGTTCACCACGTCCCAGTCGCGGATCTGCGCGCGGGTATGGGCCAGCACGCGATCCATATGCGCCCCGAGTACGGCCAGGGCGCGCTCCCGCCCCTCCGTCAGTGCGGCACGGGTCCAGTCCGGCAGGTCGTTGTGCCAAACCAGCGTATGGCCGCGCACTGGCCGGGCATGCGCCTGCGCCCAGCGCAGGATGGTGTCGAGGCCCGCAGTATCGAAGCGGCCCTCTTCCGGCTGCAGGGCGGCCCATTTGGCGGCCCATTCCGGCACCAGGGCCCCTGCCTCGGTGGCGAAGGCGGCCTCATAGGCGGCATCGCTTTCCAGAAGCTGTGCCTGAACCGCAGCGCCGAAGGTGATGCTCTGGGCACGCGCCAGCATACCCAACCCCTGCGCCGGCACCTGAGCACGCGATGTGCCGGGACCCGCCACGACCGCCAGCCCTCCGGCGAGGAGGCCACCAGCGGCGCGGCGCGTCAGGCGCGGGCTCAGGTCGGCACCTGACGCGGCCCAGCTGCCGCGCTCCCGGCGCGTGGAGCGGCGGCAAGCTCCCGCTGGTATCGCCCGTGCCGCCAGCGGAGCAGGCGCCAGGCGCCCCTGGCGGCAAGGCCGGCCATCCGCCCCCGCGGCGTCAGCCCGATGGCCTTGAAGATCATGCCCATGCCACGCTCGATATGGTGGAAGCGATAATAGCCCATGGCGCGCCCCATATAGCCCGCGATGCAGCGGTTGTGGTCATAGGGGGTGCCTTCCGGGTCGTTGCCGCAGTGGAAGGCGAAGGCCAGCTCATCATCCTCCGACTCGCCGATACGGCCGGTGGCCACCCGCAGGCGCTGCGGGAAGGAGAGCTTCTCGCGTGCCAGGTAGCGCTTCATGTGGTCGTAGAAGAGCTTGAAGTGGCGGTACTCGTCCGCCGCGATCAGCTTGCAGACCTCCTTCAGCACCGGCTCCCCTGTCGCCTCGCCGAGGGCGGTGTAATAGGAGGAGGTGCCAGTCTCGACCATGCAGCGGGCGATCAGCTCGCCGGTGCGGCTGCCGCGGATCGAGGCGTCGGCATTGACGTCGATCTTATAGCCGTCGCGGTAGCGCGCGAAGGCATCGTCAAAGTTCCAGGCGGGGTCGGCCAGCATGGCCCAGCGCCCCAGCGCATCCCCGTGCTGCACCTCCTCCAGCGCCCAGTTGTCGGCCGCTTGGCGGAAGTCCGGATCGTCAGCGAAGACGCGCTTCAGATAGACCGCGTAGTCCAGGCCGTTCTTCTCGACCATGGCGGCGGCTTTGACCAGAGGCACGAGGCCGGGATCGATCCGGGAGGGGTCGAAACGGTCCCACGCCACCTGACCGATCTGCCAATGCTTCATGCGGCTCCCGCTGACTGTCCCAGGCGCAAAAAGAAAAGCGCCATCCGCAGCGATGATCTGCGAATGGCGCCGGAAATCAAGTCATGCCCCTGTCACACGGGGAGGAAAGGCTCAGGCGGCCTCGGCCGCCAGCTCCATTTCGCGGGCGGCCAGCAGGCGATCCATGATGGCCTCCCGCTCCTCGGGCGCGGTCTCGGCCGTGGTGGCGGCATAGGCGGCCTCGGCCTCCTGCACCCGGCTCGCCGCCGTGGCACGGGAAAGCTGGGCGACCGGAGTCGCCTCGTCCGCCAGCACCGTCACGCGGGTCGGCGTGATCTCCGCGAAGCCGCCCATGACGAAGAGCCGCTCGGTGATGCTGCCGTTCTCCTGCACGCGGATGACGCCGCCCTTGAGGGCGACGATCATCGGCGCCCGGCCGGGCAGCACGCCCATCTCGCCCTCGGCCGCCGGGATGATGACCATCTCGACGGGGCGGGAGAGCAGCAGCTTCTCCGGGCTGACCAGTTCCAGGTCGAAGGTCGCCATGGGCTCGTCCTCAGGCCGCGGTCTTGAGGGACTCGCCCTTCTTCACCGCGTCCTCAATGGTGCCGACCATGTAGAAGGCGGCCTCCGGCAGGTGGTCGTACTCGCCCTTGCAGATGGCGGCGAAGGAGCGGACCGTGTCCTCCAGCTTCACGAAGACGCCGGGGGTGCCGGTGAAGACCTCGGCCACGTGGAAGGGCTGGGAGAGGAAGCGCTGGATCTTGCGCGCGCGCGCCACGATCAGCTTGTCCTCTTCCGAGAGCTCGTCCATGCCGAGAATGGCGATGATGTCCTGCAGCGACTTGTAGGTCTGCAGGATGCGCTGCACCTCGCGAGCGGTGTTGTAGTGCTCCTCGCCGACGATGCGCGGGTCGAGTGCGCGGCTGGTCGAGTCGAGCGGGTCCACCGCCGGGAAGATCGCCTGCTCGGCGATCGAGCGGGAAAGCACCGTCGTCGCGTCCAGGTGGGCGAAGGAGGTGGCCGGGGCCGGGTCGGTCAGGTCGTCGGCGGGCACGTAGATGGCCTGCACCGAGGTGATCGAGCCCTTCTTCGTCGAGGTGATCCGCTCCTGCAGCGCGCCCATGTCGGTGGCCAGCGTCGGCTGGTAGCCCACCGCGGAGGGGATGCGGCCCAGCAGCGCCGACACCTCGGCACCCGCCTGGGTGAAGCGGAAGATGTTGTCGATGAAGAAGAGCACGTCCTGGCCCTGCTCATCGCGGAAGTACTCCGCCATGGACAGGCCCGACAGCGCAACGCGGGCGCGGGCGCCCGGCGGCTCGTTCATCTGGCCGTAGACGAGCGCCACCTTGGAACCGGCGGTGTCGTTCTCGTTCAGCTTGATGACGCCGGCATCGACCATCTCGTGGTACAGGTCGTTGCCCTCGCGGGTACGCTCACCCACGCCGGCGAAGACCGACACGCCGCCATGGCCCTTGGCGATGTTGTTGATCAGTTCCTGGATGGTCACGGTCTTGCCGACGCCGGCGCCACCGAAGAGGCCAATCTTGCCACCCTTCAGGTAGGGGGCCAGCAGGTCGACAACCTTGATGCCGGTCACCAGGATCTCGGCCGAGGTCGCCTGGTCCTCAAAGGGAGGGGCGGCGCGGTGGATCGTGTAGGACTTCTCGTGCGGCACCGGGCCGCGCTCGTCGATCGGCTCGCCGATGACGTTCAGGATGCGGCCCAGCGTGCCCTCGCCCACCGGCACGGCGATGCCCTTGCCGGTGTCCACCACCTCGGCGCCGCGGACCAGGCCGTCGGTCGTGTCCATGGCGATGGTGCGAACGGTGCGCTCGCCGAGGTGCTGCGCGACCTCAAGCACCAGCGTGCGGTCGCCGATCTTCACCTGCAGCGCGTTCTGCATGGAGGGCAGTTCGGCGGGGAACTGCACGTCCACGACGGCGCCCAGCACCTGCGTGACCTTGCCAACATTGTTCTTCATGGCTGTGCTCATTCCCCTCAGAGCGCCTCGGCCCCGGAGATGATCTCGATCAGCTCGCGGGTGATGTTCGCCTGGCGCGTGCGGTTGTAGGTCAGGGTCAGCTTGTTGATCATCTCGCCGGCGTTGCGGGTCGCGTTGTCCATCGCGTTCATCTGCGACCCGAAGAAGCCGGCGCTGTTCTCCAGCACCGCGCGGTAGACCTGGATGGCCAGATTCTTGGGCAGCAGCTGCGCCAGGATGGTGGCCTCGTCCGGCTCGTATTCGTAGAGCGCCTGCGCCGTGGTCACGCCTTCCGGGGCCGCCTCGGGCAGCTCGGCCGGGATCAGCTGCTGCGCCACCGGAGTCTGGCTGATCACGCTGCGGAACTGGTTGTAGATCAGCGTGCAGACGTCGAACTCGCCATGCTCAAGCATGGCGGTGATACGTTGCGCGATCTCGTCCGCCTCCTCGAAGCCGACGCGCCGCTTGCCCTGGAAGGTGACCTCGCCGACGAAGCGGGAGGCGAACTCACGCTTCAGGTAAGAGGCGCCCTTGCGGCCGATGGTCATGACCTTGACGGTCTTGCCCTCGGCTTCCAGCTCGCGGATGCGGTTGCGCGCGAAGCGCCCCACATTGCTGTTGAACGGCCCGGCCAGCCCGCGATCGCCGGTGACGACGACGAGCAGATGCGTCTGGTTGCGGCCGGTGCCGACCAGCAGCTTCGGCGCGTCCGGGCTGCCCGCCACGGCGGCGCCGAGCGAGGCCAGCATCCGCGCCATGCGCTCCGCATAGGGACGCGCGGCCTCGGCCTGGGCCTGGGCGCGGCGGAGCTTCGCCGCCGCGACCATCTTCATCGCCTGGGTGATCTTCCGGGTGGACTTGACGCTGTTGATGCGCCCCCGGAGTTCCTTGAGGTTGGCCATGCTGGCTGCCCTGGCCCGGCCTCAGGCCGCGAAGGACTTAGCGAAGTTGTCCAGGAAGGACACCAGCTTCGCCTCGTTCTCCTTGGTGAGCTCTCGCTTCTCCCGGATGCTCTCCAGGATCTCCGGCGCATTCGCCTTGACGGAGGAGAGAAGCTGCCGCTCGAAGGCGCCGACCTTGTTGACCTCGATCTTGTCGAGATAGCCGCGCACACCCGAGAAGATCGAGACCACCTGCTCCTCGACCGGCACCGGCTGGAACTGCGGCTGCTTCAGCAGCTCGGTCAGCCGCGCGCCACGGGCCAGCAGCGCCTGGGTGGAGGCATCGAGGTCGGAGGCGAACTGGGCGAAGGACGCCATCTCGCGGTACTGCGCGAGCTCCAGCTTGATGCGACCGGCGACCTGCTTCATCGCCTTGATCTGCGCGGCGGAACCGACGCGGGAGACCGAAAGGCCGACGTTCACGGCGGGGCGGATGCCCTTGAAGAACAGTTCCGTCTCCAGGAAGATCTGCCCGTCCGTGATCGAGATCACGTTGGTCGGGATATAGGCGGAGACGTCGCCGGCCTGCGTCTCGATGACCGGAAGCGCGGTCAGCGAGCCCGCGCCGTGCTCGTCGTTCATCTTCGCCGCGCGCTCGAGCAGGCGGGAGTGCAGGTAGAAGACGTCGCCGGGGTAAGCCTCGCGGCCCGGCGGGCGGCGCAGCAGCAGGGACATCTGGCGATAGGCAACGGCCTGCTTCGACAGATCATCATAGATGATCAGCGCGTGCATACCGTTGTCGCGGAAGAACTCGCCCATGGCGCAGCCGGCATAGGGCGCCAGGAACTGCATCGGCGCCGGGTCGGAGGCGGTGGCGGCGACGACGATGGAGTATTCCATCGCGCCGTTCTCCTCCAGCGTCTTGACCAGCTGGGCAACCGAGGAGCGCTTCTGGCCGACGGCGACGTAGATGCAGTAGAGCTTCTTGCTCTCGTCATTGCCGGCGTTGATCGGCTTCTGGTTGATGATGGTGTCCACCAGCACGGCGGTCTTGCCGGTCTGGCGGTCGCCGATCACCAGCTCGCGCTGGCCGCGGCCGATCGGGATCAGGGCGTCGATCGCCTTGATGCCGGTCTGCATCGGCTCGTGCACGGACTTGCGCGGGATGATGCCCGGGGCCTTCACCTCGACGAGCGCCGGCTTGACGTCGACCAGCGGACCCTTGCCGTCGATCGGGTTGCCGAGGCCATCGACGACGCGGCCGAGCAGGCCCTTGCCAACCGGCACCTGCACGATGTCGCCGGTGCGGGAGACGGTGTCGCCCTCACGGATGTGGCTGTCGTCACCGAAGATAACGATGCCGACATTGTCGGTCTCGAGGTTCAGCGCCATGCCCTTCAGGCCGGCGGAGGGGAACTCCACCAGCTCGCCGGCCATGACGTTCTGCAGACCATAGACGCGGGCGATGCCGTCGCCCACGGTCAGCACGGTGCCGACCTCGGCAACATTCGCCTCGGCATCGAAGCCGGCGATCTGCTGCTTCAGGATCTCCGAGATCTCGGCGGGACGGATCTCCATATCAGGCGGCCCCCTTCATGGCGTACTGCAGGCGCTGCAGCTTGGACTTGATCGAGCTGTCGTAGAGGCGGGACCCGAGGCGCACCACCAGCCCGCCAAGCAGGCTGGGGTCGACGCGCTCGACCAGCTTCACGTTGGAATAGCCGGCCTCGGTGAGGCGCGCAGTGAGCTGCGCGCGCTGTACCTCGGTCAGCGGATGAGCGGTGATGACCTCGGCGGTCTGCTGCCCGCGCTGCTCGGCGAGCAGCCCGCCAAAGGCGGCGATGACGTCCGGCAGCGCGGCGAGGCGGCGATTGGCGATCAGCACGCCGACCAGGTTGCGCACCTCACCGCCGATCCCGGTGCGGTCGAGAATGGCGAAGGCGCCACGCTGCTGTGAGGCGGCGTCCAGGCGCGGATCGCGGATGAAGGCGCGGAAACCCGCATCCTCCGCCACGAGGTCCTGCAGGCGGTCGAGGTCGCCGGCGATGGCGTCAACCGCCTTCTTCTCCTTCGCCAGTTCCAGCAGCGCCAGCGCGTAGCGCTGGGCGAGGCCGGTCGGGTGGGTCGTGCTCGGCGAGACGTTGGTCGCTTCGGAGGCCACGGAGGATCCCGTTCTCTGCTATCCCGGCGCCCCGCCGCGCGGCCCGGTCGTCTCCGACCGGGCCGCGCGGCTGGACATCATATGAATGCGGCGAACAGAGCCCGCCGCGGTGCCCGGGCATTAACACAGTGTCTTACGAGGCGGCAACGGGGTGCGGGCGGGATTCCTTACAGTCGTTTCACCGGAGCGGTACAATTCGTCGCACAATTTCAAAGGAAACTCACCGGATCGACGTCCACTTGCACCTTGACGCTGGCCGGCACCGCGACGCGCCCCAGCCACTCGCGCAGAATCGGCTGCACCGCCACGTCCCGCCGGGTCTTCAGCAGCAGCCGCCGGCGATGGCGGCCACGCAGGAGAGCCAGCGGTGCCGGGGCCGGGCCGAGCACCTCCATCCCCTCCCCCTGCGGCGCGGCCAGGCCGAGATCGCGCGCCGTGCGGTCCGCCTCCCGCTCGTCCTCGGCACTGACGATCAGCGCGGCAAGCCGGCCGAAGGGCGGCCAATGGCCGGGCCGGCGCTGCTCCGCCTCGGCGGCCATGAAGCTATCGAGGTCGTTCGAGATCAGCGCCTGCATCACCGGATGCTCCGGGTTCCAGGACTGCAGCAACACTCGCCCCGGCGCTTCGGCTCGCCCGGCGCGGCCGGACACCTGGTGCAACAGTTGCACAGTGCGCTCGGCGGCGCGCAGGTCGCCGCCCGCCAGGCCCAGATCGGCGTCCACCACCCCCACCAGCGTCAGGTGTGGGAAGTGCCAGCCCTTGGCGACGATCTGGGTGCCGATGATCAGGTCCACCTCGCGCGCCGCAATGGCGCGGGCGGCCTCGGCGGCGGCGGCCGGGCCGGGGATGGTGTCGCTGGCCATGACCAGCCGCCGCGCCTCCGGGAAGAGCAGCGCCGCCTCGTCCTGTACCCGCTCCACGCCGGGGCCGAGCGGCGTCAGGCTGCCCTCGGCGCCACATTCCGGGCAGGTCTCGGGAATCGGCTCGGCATGGCCGCAATGGTGGCATTGCAGGCGCCGCTGCACCCGGTGCTCCACCAGCCAGGCGGTGCAGTTGGGGCAACGCATGCGGTGGCCGCAGGCGCGGCAGAGCGTCAGCGGCGCATAGCCCCGGCGATTGAGGAACAGCATCGCCTGCTGCCCGGCCTCCAGCGTCTCGCGCACCGCCTCGACCAGCGGCGGGCTGAGGAAGCGGCCCCGCTCGGGGGGCGTGCGGCGCTGGTCGATCACCTCGACCATGGGCAGTTCCGCCCCGCCATGCCGCACCGGCAGGTGCAGCGCGGCATAGCGGCCGGTCTCGGCATTGATCAGCGTCTCCAGGCTCGGCGTGGCCGAGACCAGGACGCAGGCGGCCTCGGACAGCCGGGCGCGCACCACCGCCATGTCGCGGGCGTTGTAGACGACGCCCTCCTCCTGCTTGAAGGCGGTCTCGTGCTCTTCATCCACCACGATCAGGCCGAGATCGGGGAAAGGCAGGAACAGCGCCGAGCGGGCGCCGACCAGCACCTGCACCCGCCCCTCCGCCACCGCCCGCCAGGTATCCCGCCGGCGGCGGCTGCCCAGTTCCGAGTGCCACAGCGCCGGCGGCACGCCGAAGCGCCGCTCGAAGCGCTCCAGCCATTGGGTGGAGAGGGCGATCTCCGGCAGCAGCACCAGGGCTTGTCTGCCTTGCCGCAGGCACTCCGCCACCGCCTCCAGATAGACCTCCGTCTTGCCGGAGCCGGTGACGCCGGTCAGCAGCGTGACGCCGAAGCACCGGGCGGCGGCGGCCTCGCGCAGCGCCGCCGCCGCCTCGGCCTGCTCCGCTCCCAGCGCCGGGCCGGGGCGGCCGAGATCAGGTGCCGGGAAGGCGGCGCCGGGCGGCAGCAGGGCCGATTCCAGCAGCCCGGCATCGGCCATGCCGCGCACCACCCCAGGGGAGACGCCGGCCTCGGCGGCCAGCATGGCGGGGGCATAGACCTCGCCCGGCTCCATCACATCCAGCACGCGGCGGCGATTCTCGGTCAGCCGCCCGCCCTCGCCCCGCTGCGCCCGCTGCCCGGCGGCGGACAGGCGCCAGCCGGCCTTGGCGGCCGGCGGCTCCAACGCCGCGGGGGCGCTCATCGCCATGCGCAGCACCGCGCCCGGTGGGCTCAGGGTATAGGCCGCCACCCATTCGACGAAGCGGCGCAGGCTGGCCGTCATCGGCGGCACGTCGAAGACGCCCTCGATATCGCGCAGCTTGCGCGCCGGCAGCGTCGGGTCGGCCTCGCCATCCCACACCACGCCGATGCTGTCACGGCTGCCGAGCGGCACCGCGACGAAGCTGCCCACCGGCGGCACCGGCATGCCTTCCGGCACCCGGTAGTCATAGGCGCCGGCCAGCGGCAGGGGCAGCAGCACGCGCAGACGTGCCATGTCCCCCTTCCCGGCCGCTGTGGCCTTTCGTTTAACAACCGGCATCCGCTACAACTGCCTCCTGCACGGAAACCGCCCCGGCGCCCGCGCGCCGCACCGCGTCACAGGAATCCCATTATGAAGTTCTTCGTCGATACCGCCGAGGTGTCTGAAATCCGCGCGCTCGCCGAGATCGGCATGGTCGATGGCGTCACCACCAATCCCTCGCTGATCGCCAAGTCCGGCCGCAAGATGGCCGAGGTGATCGCCGAGATCTGCGACATCACCCCCGGCCATGTCTCCGCCGAGGTGACCGCCACCGACCATGAGGGCATGCTGGCCGAGGGCCGTTATCTGCGCGACATCGCGAAGAACGTCGCCGTCAAGGTGCCGCTGACCGAGGCCGGGCTGCGCACCTGCCGCGCCCTGTCCAACGAGGGCACGCCCGTCAATGTGACGCTGTGCTTCTCCGCCACCCAGGCGCTGCTGGCCGCCAAGGCCGGCGCCACCTACATCTCGCCCTTCGTCGGCCGGCTGGACGATATCGCGCAGGACGGCATGCAGCTCATCGCCGATGTGCTGCAGATCTACCGGGCCTATCCAAACCTCAAGACCGAGGTCCTGGTCGCCTCGATCCGCCACCCGCTTCACCTGCTGCAGGCGGCGAAGCTCGGCGCGCATGTCGGCACCCTGCCGCCGGCGGTGATCCGCCAGCTCATCAAGCACCCGCTGACCGACCGCGGCCTGGAGGCCTTCCTGGCCGACTGGAAGAAGACCGGCCAGAGCATCCTCTGAGGCAGGCATGACCGGGCGGGGCATGGCGCCGGCAGCGCCACGGGCAAGCGCGCTCTCTCCCCGGGAGGGAGCGCGCGGCGCATGACCGAGGAGGACATCGCCGCCTGGTTGCGCGCCCATCCCGGCTTCCTGGCCTCCCGTCCGGATCTTTACCGGCTGCTCGCACCGCCGCGCCGCGTGCATGGCGAGGAGCTGGCCGACCATATGGCGGCGATGCTCTTCGCCGAGCGCGCCGCCACGCGCAACCTGGCCGAGGCGGCGCGCGAGGGCGACAGCTTCGCCGCCCGCACGCATGACGCCGTGCTGGCGCTGATCGCCAGCCGCGACCCGGTGGAAACCGTCAGCCAGGAATGGCCCGCCCTGCTGGGGCTGGAGCATTGCGCCCTGGCGGCCGAGGGCGTGCCGGCCGCACATCGCTTGGCGCTGCCGCCGGGCAGCGTGGCGCGCCTGCTCCCCTCCGGGCGCGACACCCTCGTGCGCTCGAAGCCGACCGACCTTGCCCTGCTGCATGCCGAGGCCGCCGCCCTGGTGCATTGCGATGCCCTGGCGCGGGTGCCGCTCGCCGATGCGCCGGCCATGCTGGTGCTGGGCGCGCGTCATGCCGCCGCCCTGCCCAGCCGGGGCGCGGCGGCGCACTTGCTCTTCCTGGCCCGCGCCCTGGCCATGGCGCTGCAGCGGTGACCGGCGCCGAGGCTCGCGCGCAATGGCTGGACTGGCTGGCGCGGGAGCGCCGGGCCAGCCCCCGCACCCTCGCCGCCTATGGCGCCGACCTGGCGGATTTCCTCGGCTTCCTGACACGACACCTGGGCCATGAGCCCGATCTCGCCGCGCTCGGCGCCCTGCGCCCGGCAGACCTGCGCGCCTTCCTGGCCGAGCGCGCGGTGAAGGACGGCGTCGGCAATGCCACCCGCGCCCGGCAACTGGCTGCGATCCGCGGTTTCCTGCGCTTCCTGGCGAAGCGCCATGGCCTTACGCCGCTGGCGCTCGCCGGGCTGCGCGGGCCGCGGGTGCGCGCGCCGGCTCCCCGCCCGCTGACACCCGAGCAGGCGCGCGACGTGGCGGCGGAAGCCGGCAGCGTGGAGAACTCGCCCCTGCTGGCCCTGCGCGATACGGCCCTCTTCACCCTGCTCTATGGCTGCGGGCTGCGCATCTCCGAGGCCCTGGCGCTCGATGTGGGCGAGGCGCCGCGCGCCGGCACCGGGCTCAGGGTGCGCGGCAAGGGCGACAAGGAGCGGATCGTGCCGGTGCTGCCGGCCGTCGAGGCGGCGGTCGAGGCCTATCTGCGCGCGCGGGGCGGGCCGCCGCCGGGACAGCCCCTCTTTCTCGGTGCGCGCGGCGACCGGCTGGACCCGGCGGTGGCCCAGCGTGCCCTGCGCCACTACCGGCGTCTCGCCGGGCTGCCGGAAAGCGCCACGCCGCATGCCCTGCGGCACTCCTTCGCGACCCATCTGCTGGGGGCCGGCGGCGACCTGCGGGCGATCCAGGAACTGCTGGGACATGCCAGCCTGTCCACCACCCAGCGCTACACCACGGTGGATGCCGTGAAGCTGCTGGACACCTGGCGCAAGGCGCATCCGCGCACCGGCTGAAAGGGCGGCAGGAAGCCCTGCCCCAGCTTCCAGCTTTCTTCTGTCACTCTGAATCATGGTCATCCGGGCTGCGCGGCACGCGCAGGAAGCCAGGGCGGCGCCGTCAGGCCCTGCCGAGCTTGCGCCGCAGCCAGCGGGAACTGTTGTTGAAGCGGGCAGCCGCCTTGGCCTCGAACTTCTCCAGCTTGCCCATCTGCCCCGGCCAGCGGCGATCGCACCACTCCAGGCAGCGCCGCGACCAGGAATGCTGGTCCCGCAGGATGAAAAGGCCCAGCAGAAGGAAGATCGTGCCATTCAGGAGGGGGAGGACGAGCCCGGCCACGCCGACGGTCAGCAGCGACCAGCCCGCCACCTTGCGTTTCCAGGAGGAGCGCTGCGGCTGCATGGCGGATTAGATGGCGCGCCCTCCCGCCATCCTCAAGACCTGGCCCGGTTCAGGCGACCAGCGGCGCGGCCTTTCCCCCGAGCGCGGCGCGTGCCGCCTCCGGCGCGAGGCGGATCTGCAGGCCGCGCTGCCCGCCATTGACGAAGACATAAGGCTCGGCCAGCGCCGCCTCTTCCATGGCTGTAGGCACCCGGCGCTTCTGGCCAAAGGGGCTGATACCCCCGACGTGATAGCCAGTGAGTCGCTCCGCATCGGCCGGCCGCATCATCTGCGCCGACTTGCCGCCGAAGGCCGCGGCCAGCTTCTTCATGCTGACCTCGCGATCGGAGGGGATGACGATGCAGACCGGCTTGCCGTCCACCTCCGCCATCAGCGTCTTGAGCACGCGCCGGGGCGGCTCGCCGATCGCCTCGGCCGCCTGCAACCCGATGCGCTCCGCATTCGGGTCGTAGTCATAGCTGTGCAGGGTGAAGGCGATGCCGGCCTGCTGCAGCGCCTGCGTCGCCCGCGTCGCCTTGGACATGAGGTCTCACTGACGGCGGGGTCCGGGGGGACACTGTCCCCCCGGCGGGGTGGTCCAGGAGGGGCGGCGCCCCTCCTGGCCGGTCTTCAGATGTGCAGCGCCCGCCCATCCACTGCCAGCGCCGCCTCCTTCACGGATTCGCTGAGCGTCGGGTGAGCGTGGCAGGTCCGGGCCACGTCCTCGGCGCTGGCGCCGAACTCCATGGCGATAGCGACCTCGGCGATCAGTCCGCCTGCATCCGGCCCCAGGATGTGGCAGCCCAGCACGCGGTCGGTCTCCTTATCCGCCAGGATCTTCACGAAGCCGTCGGTGTCGCCCATGGCGCGGGCGCGGCCATTGGCGGTGAAGGGGAACTTGCCCACCTTGTAGGCCTGTCCGCGCGCCTTCAGCTCCTCCTCGGTCTCGCCGACGCTGGCCACTTCGGGCCAAGTGTAGACGATGGAGGGGATGACGCCGTAGTTCACATGCCCGGCCTGCCCGACCAGGATCTCGGCCAGCGCCACGCCCTCATCCTCGGCCTTGTGGGCCAGCATGGCGCCGGCGATCACGTCGCCGATGGCATAGATGCCGGGGACATTGGTGGCGAAGTGCTTGTCGGTCTTGACCCGGCCGCGCTCGTCCAGTTCCACGCCGACCTCCGCCAGTCCCAGCCCCTCGGTATAGGGGCGGCGGCCGATGCTCAGCAGCACCACATCGGCCTTGACCTCCTCAGCCGCGCCGCCGGCGGCGGGCTCGACGGTCAGGGTCACGCCGGAGGCCTCCTTCTTCGCCGCCGTGACCTTGGACTTCAGCTTGAACTTGATGCCCTGCTTGGTCAGCACGCGCTCGAACTGCTTGGCGATCTCGTTGTCCATGCCCGGCACGATGCGGTCGAGATACTCGATCACCGTGACCTCGGCGCCCAGGCGGCGCCAGACACTGCCCAGCTCCAGCCCGATCACGCCACCGCCGATGACCACCATGTGGCCCGGCACCTTCTCCAGCTCCAGGGCGCCGGTGGAGGTGACGACCTGCTTCTCGTCCACATCCACGCCCCGCAGCGGCGCGCTGTCGCTGCCGGTGGCGATGACGATGTTCCTGGTCTCATAGGTTTGGCCGGCGACCTCGACCTTACCGGGGGCGACGATCTTCCCCTCGCCCTTCAGCCAAGTGACCTTGTTCTTCTTGAAGAGGAACTCGACGCCCTTGACGTTGGCGCCGACCACCTCGCCCTTGCGGGCCTGCATCCGCGCCAGGTCGAGTTTCACGCCCTCGACCAGGATGCCGTGCTCGGCGAACTTGTGCTTCGTCTCCTCGAAGTTCTCGGAGGACTGCAGCAGCGCCTTGGAGGGGATGCAGCCGACGTTCAGGCAGGTGCCGCCGAGCGTCGCGCGCTTCTCCACGCAAGCCACCTTCATGCCGAGTTGGGCGGCGCGGATGGCGCAGACATAACCGCCGGGACCGGCGCCGATGACGATGACGTCGAAGCTCTCGGACATGGGCAAAAGAACCTGCTCGCAATGGACGGTGCGGCAAACTGGCCCGCGCGGGCGCGGCCGGCAAGGGGGGCCAGTGCCGGGCAGCCATTCGCAAACGCGATCAAGCCCCGCCGTGCAGAATGCCGGGAGCGGAGATGAAGGACCGATGCCGAGGAAGGACCCGACCCTGCGGAGCTACGAACAGCGCGTGGCGCGCGTCATGGCGCATCTCGCCGCCCATCCGGGCCGGGAGCCGGTGCTGGAGGATCTGGCAGCGATCGCGGCCTTCTCGCCCTGCCACTTCCACCGGATCTATCGGCTGATGGCGGGCGAGACGCCGCAGGAGACGGCCATGCGCCTGCGGCTGCACCTCGCGGCCGCAACCCTGCTGAAGACGCCGGAGACGGTGGCGCGCACCGCACGACAGGCCGGCTATGGCAGCGTCGCGGCCTTCACCCGGGCCTTCCGCGCGCATTTCGGCGTGCCCCCGGCCGCCTATCGCCGCCTCGGGGGGATCGGCCCTTCACTCCGCACCACCAAACCCACGGAGAACCACAGCATGTTCGAGGTTACCCTGCGGGAGAGCCCGCCGATGCGCCTGGCGGCCCTGCCGCATCGCGGCCCCTATGACCGGATCGGCACCTGCTTCGACCGATTGGGCGCCCTGGCCCAGAGCACCGGCCTCTCGCGCCCGGAAACGCGCTGGATCGGCCTCTACTACGACGACCCACACAGCATGCCGGCCGCGGAGTTGCGCAGCGAAGCCGCCTTCACACTGCCGGAGGGCACCGAGGCTCCCGCCCCCGCCACGCTGCGCCTCGTCCCAGCGCAACGCCTGGCGGTGCTGCGCTTCCAGGGCCCCTATGCCGAGCTGGAGGGCGCCTATGACTGGCTGTACCGCACATGGCTGCCGAACAGCGGAAAGGAGCCGGCGGACGCGCCATGCATGGAGGACTATCTGAACGATTGCCGCAGCCTGCCTCCGGCCGAGTGGCTGACGGAGATCCTCCTGCCGTTGCGCGATTAGGCCAAGGACGCTGTCGGCGCGAGGCTCGGAAAGTACGCTGACCTGCGCGGCGCGCCCGAGCATAAAAAGGCGGGGGCTCTGCGGCCCCCGCCTCTCCACGCCCCTCTCTGGGGAGCCCTATTCAGATATCCAGCATCAGCCGGCGCGGGTCCTCGATGCTCTCCTTCACCCGCACCAGGAAGGACACCGCCTCCTTCCCGTCCACGATGCGGTGGTCGTAGGAGAGCGCCAGGTACATCATCGGGCGGATCTCGATCTTGCCGCCGACCACCATGGCCCGCTCCTTGATGGCATGCATGCCCAGGATGCCGGACTGCGGCGGGTTCAGGATCGGGGTGGACATCATCGAGCCGTAGATGCCGCCATTGGTGATGGTGAAGGAGCCGCCCGACAGCTCATCCAGCTTGAGCTGGCCGTCGCGCGCGCGCTTGCCGAAGCCGTTGATGCTCTTCTCGATCTCGGCGAAGGACATCTGGTCGGCATTGCGCAGCACCGGCACCACGAGGCCAGAGGGGCCGCCCACCGCGATGCCCATATGCACGAAGTTCTTGTAGACGATGTCGTCGCCGTCGATCTCGGCGTTGACGGCCGGGAACTCCTTCAGGGCGGCGATGCAGGCCTTCACAAAGAAGGACATGAAGCCGAGCTTCACACCCTGCTTCTTCTCGAAGACGTCCTTGTACTCGCTGCGCAGCGCCATCACCGCGCCCATGTCCACCTCGTTGAAGGTGGTCAGCATGGCGGCGGTGTTCTGCGCCTCCTTCAGCCGGTTGGCGATGGTCTTGCGCAGGCGGGTCATCTTCACCCGTTCCTCGCCACCCTCCAGCGCGCGCGGGGCCTTGGCCGCCGGCTTCGGAGCCTCGGGCGCCGGGCGGGAGAGGAAAGAGAGCACGTCACCCTTGCTGATGCGGCCGTCCTTGGCGGTGCCCTGGCCGATCTGCTCAGCTTTCAGGTTGTTCTCGGCCATCAGCTTGGTGGCGGCCGGCAGCGGCATCGGGCCGACACCGGGGCGCGCCACCGGGCCGGTCTCGCGCCGCGGCTCCTCGACCTTCGGCGCGGCCGGGGTGCCGGCGGTGGCGCCGGCGGCCTTGGGCGCGGGCGGCTTCTCGGTGCCGGGCTTCTCGGTGGCCTTGGGCGACACCTTGCCCTCGCCGGCGGAGATGGTGCCGAGCACGGCGCCCGGCTCGACCTCGGCGCCCTCGTCGGCGCTGATCGCCTCCAGCACGCCGGCGGCGGGGGCATTCACCTCCACCGTCACCTTGTCGGTCTCCAGCTCCACCAGCGGCTCATCGGCGGCAACGGCGTCACCAGCCTTCTTCATCCACTTGGCCACCGTGGCGGTGGAAACGCTCTCGCCCAGGGTGGGCACCACGATCTCAGTCATTTCGCCGTCGCCTCTTTGCCGCTGCGATGCTCAGGAATTCAGGGAGAAGGTCAGGAAAGCGCCAGGGCTTCGCGCACCAGAGCTTCCTGCTGCTTCTGGTGGACCCTGGCCAGGCCGGTGGCCGGGCTCGCCGCCTCCGCACGACCGACATAGTTCGGCCGCTTCGCCTTGATGCCCAGATCCTTCAGCACCTTCTCGATCCGCCGGTCAACGAAGTTCCAGGCGCCCATGTTCTCAGGCTCCTCCTGGCACCACACCACCTCGGCCTGCTTGTACTCGGCCAGCGCCTTAGCCAGGCTGACCTCCGGGAAGGGATAGAGCTGCTCCAGGCGGATGATCGCCACGTCCTGCACGCCCTTGTCGCGCCGCTCCTGCAGCAGGTCGTAATAGACCTTGCCGGTGCAGAGCACCACGCGCTTCACCTGCTCGGCCGGCGCGATGGCGTCGATCTCGGGGATCACGGTGCGGAAGGTGCTGCCCGGGGCGAAGTCGGCCAGCGAGCTGACCGCCAGCTTGTGGCGCAGCAGCGACTTCGGCGTCATCACCACCAGCGGCTTGCGGTAATTGCGCTTGAGCTGGCGCCGCAGCGCGTGGAAGTAGCTGGCCGGGGTGGTGAAGTTGCAGACCTGCATGTTCCGCTCGGAGCAGAGCTGCAGATAGCGCTCCAGGCGCGCCGAGGAGTGCTCCGGCCCCTGCCCCTCATAGCCGTGCGGCAGCAGCATCACGAGCCCGGACATGCGCAGCCACTTGGTCTCGCCGCTGGCGATGAACTGGTCGATGATGACCTGCGCGCCATTGGCGAAGTCGCCGAACTGGGCCTCCCACAGCACCAACGAATGCGGGTCTGCGAGCGAATAGCCGTAGTCGAAGCCGAGCACGCCGAACTCGGAAAGCAGCGAGTTGAAGGCCTCGATGCGCGCCTGCCCCTCGCGGATGTTGTTCAGCGGCACGTATTCGGCCTGGTTCTGCTGGTCCACCAGCACGGCATGGCGATGGCTGAAGGTGCCGCGCTGCACGTCCTCGCCGGAGAGGCGGACACGATGGCCCTCCACCAACAGCGAACCGAAGGCCAGCGCCTCACCGGTCGCCCAGTCGATGCCCTCACCGCTCTCGATCGCCTGGCGCTTGGCCTCGAGCTGGCGGGCGATCTTGGAGTTGACGTTGAAACCCTCCGGCACGCGTGCCAGGGCCAGCCCGACTTCGCGCAGCGTGTCGAGCGAGACGGCGGTGCCGTCCTCCTTCTCCTCGCCCTCATTGGCAGACTTCAGCCCGGCCCAGTGACCCTCCAGCCAGTCGGCCTTGTTCGGCTTGAAGGTCTGGGCGGCCTGATAGGCCTCCTCCAGCCGGGCATTGAAGGCGTCGAGCATCGCCTTGCCATCCTCGGCCGAAACGGCGCCGGACTGCGCCAGCCGCTCCGCATACTGCGTCCGCGTGGTCTTCGTCTCGCGGATGCGGCCATACATGATCGGCTGCGTGAAGGCCGGCTCGTCCGTCTCGTTGTGGCCGTGGCGGCGATAGCAGACGATGTCGAGCACGATGTCGGCACCGAACTCCATGCGGTACTCGGCGCAAAGCTTCGCGCAGAACACCACCGCCTCCGGGTCGTCGCCGTTCACGTGCAGGATCGGCGCCTGCACGCTCTTGGCCACGTCCGTGCAGTAGAGGCCGGAATAGGCATGCGCCGGCACGGTGGTGAAACCGATCTGGTTATTCACCACCACATGCACGGTGCCGCCGGTGCGGTAGCCGATGAGCTGGCTCATCGCCAGCGTCTCATAGACCACGCCCTGGCCGGCGAAGGCCGCATCGCCATGCAGCAGGATGCCCATGACGCTGCGCCGGCCCTTGGTGTCGCCCGACATGTCCTGGCGCGCGCGCACCTTGCCGACCACGACGGGGTCCACCGCCTCCAGGTGGGAGGGGTTGGGCTGCAGCGAGAGGTGCACCTGGCGGCCATTGATCTCGACATCGGTCGAGGTGCCGAGGTGGTACTTCACGTCGCCCGAGCCCTGCACGTCGTCCGGATGAGCCGGGGTGCCCTTGAACTCGGAGAAGACCTGGGTGAAGGGCTTCTTCACCACATTGACCAGCGTGTTCAGGCGGCCGCGATGCGGCATGCCGATCGCGATCTCCTTCACGCCCGCATCGGCCGCCGTGGCGATGATGGTCTGCAGCGCGGGAATGGTGACCTCGCCGCCCTCAAGCCCGAAGCGCTTGGTGCCGACATACTTGCGGGCGCAGAAGGCCTCGAATCCCTCAGCCTCGGTGAGTTGCTGCAGGATCTCGCGACGCGCGGCATTGTCGAAGGCGCGGGCCCAGGGCGCACCCTCGATCCGCTGCTGGATCCAGGCCTTCTGGCCCGGGTCCTGGATATGCATGAACTCGGCGCCGATCGGGCCGCAATAGGTGGCGCGCAGGATCTGCAGGATCTCGCGGACCGTCGCCGTTTCCTTGCCGAGCACATGGTCGATGAAGATCGGCCGGTCCATGTCGGCTTCGCTGAAACCGTAGGTCTTCGGGTCCAGCTCCGGGTGCGGCTTCGGCGTCTGCAGATGCAGCGGGTCGAGCTGCGCCTCCAGATGGCCGCGCACGCGATAGGCGCGGATCAGCATCAGGGCGCGCAGTGAATCCAGCACCTGCTGGCGGCCCATGCCCGGCTCGGCGGCCGGCTTGCCCCCCTTCTTCTCGGGCGCGGGCGCTTCCTCGGGCGCGAAGGCGCCACGCGGGCGCGGTGCCCAGGAGGCCCCCGACGCATCCTGCAGCACGGCGCGGGCGTCGTCGTTCAGGGCCGCGAACAGCTCCTGGAAGGAGGCATCCACGCTGTCCGGATTTTCCACCCAGCGCGCATACAGATCGGCGAGGAAGGTGGCATTCGCCCCCGTCATCGCGCTTGCCAGGATGTCGATACCGGCCATCATCTCCTCCTCGCCCGCGCCACGCTCCGGCACGGCGGCGTCATCTCACGATCGGGCGTCACAAAATGCAGCGCCGCCCCCGATATAGGGACGGCGCTGATTAACACAGAGGTTATTTCTGCAACATTGCAGGGAAGTGCGGCGGGCCCGCATGACAGACCCGCGCCTTTGCGTCATCCCGCCCTGCTGCGTCGCAGCATGCATCAGCCCTGAAGGGCCTTCACCATGGTCGAGCCGAGCGCCGCGGGGCTTTCCGCAACATGGATGCCGGCCTTGCGCATGGCGTCCATCTTCGCGGCCGCAGTATCCTTGCCACCCGAGATCACGGCGCCGGCATGGCCCATGCGGCGGCCCGGAGGCGCCGTGGCGCCGGCGATGAAGCCGACCACCGGCTTGTAGTTCTTCGAGCCCGGCTTGTTCTCGCGGGCCAGGAACTCAGCCGCCAGGATCTCGGACTGACCGCCGATCTCGCCGATCATGATGAGCTGCTTGGTCTCGTCGTCCTTCAGGAACAGCTCCAGGACGTCGACGAAGTCCATGCCCTTCACCGGGTCGCCGCCGATGCCGACGCAGCTCGACTGGCCGAGGCCGGCCGCCGTGGTCTGCGCCACCGCCTCATAGGTCAAGGTACCCGAGCGGGAGACGATGCCGACCGAGCCCCGCTTGTGGATATGGCCCGGCATGATGCCGATCTTGCAGGCGTCCGGCGTGATCACGCCCGGGCAGTTCGGCCCCACCAGGCGAGACTTCGAGCCGGAGAGCGCCCGCTTCACCTTGATCATGTCCATCACCGGGATGCCCTCGGTGATGCAGACGATCAGCGGCACCTCGGCGTCGATCGCCTCCAGGATGGAGTCGGCGGCAAACGGCGGCGGCACGTAGATGACGGAGGCGGTGGCGCCTGTCTGTTCCACGCACTCGGCGACCGTGTTGAACACCGGCAGGCCGAGATGCGTCTGCCCGCCCTTGCCCGGCGTCACGCCGCCCACATACTTGGAGCCATAGGCGATGCCCTGCTCCGCATGGAAGGTGCCCTGGGAGCCCGTGAAGCCCTGGGTCATCACCTTGGTGTTCGCGTCGACCAGGATCGCCATGGTTACGCGGCCTCCTTCACGGCGCGGACCACCTTCTCGGCGGCGTCGGCCAGATTGTCGGCGGGGATGATCTTGAGGCCGGATTCGGCCAGGATCTTCTTGCCGAGTTCAACATTCGTTCCCTCCAGGCGCACCACCAGCGGCACCGAGAGGGTCAGGTTCTTCGCGGCGGCCACAACACCGTTGGCGATCATGTCGCACTTGGCGATGCCACCGAAGATATTGACCAGGATCGCCTTGACGTTCTTGTCGGAGGTGATGATCCGGAAGGCCTCGGTGACCCGCTCGGCCGTGGCCGTGCCGCCGACATCGAGGAAGTTCGCCGGGCTGGAGCCGTAGAGCTTGATGATGTCCATGGTGGCCATCGCCAGGCCGGCGCCGTTCACCATGCAGCCGATCTCGCCATCCAGCGCGACGTAATTCAGGTCGTGCTTGGTGGCGTCCAGCTCCTTCGGGTCCATCTCGGACTCGTCGCGCAGCGCCTCAAGGTCCTTGTGGCGGAACAGCGCGTTATCGTCGAAGGAGACCTTGGCATCGAGCGCCACGACATCGCCCGCGCCGGTCACCACCAGCGGGTTGATCTCGACGATGGCGCAGTCGAGCTCGGTGAAGGCCTGGTACATGGCCGCCACGAACTTGCCGAAGGCGCCGACCTGCTTGCCCTCCAGGCCCAGCCCGAAGGCCAGCTTGCGGGCGTGCCAGCCGGAGATGCCCGAGGCCGGGTCCACCGCCACCTTCAGGATCTTCTCGGGGTGGTTCTCGGCCACCTCCTCGATCTCCATCCCGCCCTCGGTCGAGGCCATGATGGTGATGCGGGAGGTTTCACGGTCCACCAGCAGCGAGAGATAGAGCTCGCGCTTGATGTCGCAGCCATCCTCGACGTAGACGCGGCTGACCACCTTGCCGGCCGGGCCGGTCTGCTTGGTCACCAGCGTCTTGCCGATCATCGCCTCGGCGGCCGCCTTCACATCCTCGATCGACTTGACGACGCGCACGCCGCCCTTGCCGTTCGGGTCCTCCTTGAAGCGGCCGGCGCCGCGGCCGCCGGCATGGATCTGGCTCTTCACGACATAGACGGGGCCAGGCAGCTTCTTCGCCGCCTCGACCGCCTCATCAGCCGTCCAGGCCACATGCCCGTCGAGCACCGCAACGCCATAGCGCCGCAGCAGCTCCTTGCCTTGATACTCGTGGATGTTCATCCGTTCACCCTTTGCATGGGCTGTACGGCCAAAACGCGGCCGGGGCGGGGGCCGGGGCGCCCGCCCCGGCCCCGGATTATCAGACGCCGAGCTTCTTGAAGTCCGCGATCAGCTTCTTCACCGCATCGCAGGACTTGTCGAAGGCGGCCTTCTCCTCAGGGGTGAACTGGACCTCGACGATCTTCTCGACGCCCTTCTCGCCGATCACGACGGGGACGCCGACATAGAAGTCGTTCATGCCGTACTCGCCGCGCAGCAGCACGGCGCAGGGCAGGACGCGCTTCTTGTCCTTCAGGTAGCTCTCGGCCATGGCGATCGCCGAGGCGGCCGGGGCGTAGAAGGCCGAGCCCTTCTCCAGCAGCTTGACGATCTCGCCGCCGCCATTGGCGGTGCGCGCCACGATGGCGTCGATCTTCTCCTGCGTGGTCCAGCCCATCTTGATCAGGTCGGGCACCGGGATGCCGGCGACCGTGGAGTAGCGGGTCAGCGGCACCATGGTGTCGCCATGGCCGCCCAGCACGAAGGCCGTCACGTCCTCGACGGAGACGCCGAACTCCTCGGCCAGGAACAGGCGGAAGCGCGAGCTGTCCAGCACGCCGGCCATGCCGACGACCTTCTCCGGCGGCAGGCCGGACTTCTGCTGCAGCACCCACACCATCACGTCGAGCGGGTTGGTGATGCAGATGACAAAGGCGTTCGGGGCATAGGTCTTGATGCCCTCGGCCACCTGACCGATGACGCCGGCGTTCTTGGTCAGCAGGTCATCGCGGCTCATGCCGGGCATGCGCGGGAAGCCGGCGGTGACGATCACCACATCGGCGCCCTCGATGGCCGAGTACTCGCTGGTGCCGACCATCTTGCTGTCGAAGCCGTCCACCGGGCCGGACTGCATAATGTCCAGCGCCTTGCCGGAGGCGACGCCGGCGAAGACGTCGAAAAGGACGACGTCGCCCAGCTCCTTGAGGCCAATCAGGTGGGCGAGCGTGCCACCGATATTCCCAGCGCCAACCAGCGCGATCTTCTTGCGGGCCATGAGGAGGCTCCTTCCCGAGCTTTCGAACGAAGGCGAAATCTGGATTAATCGCACCGGCTACCTACTCTCGCCCAACCGCCCCGGCAAGGCGGGCGGGGGCGAATCCGCGGCCGGCGCGGCCGCGGCCGAGGCAGCGTCAGAGCGGCAGGCAGCGGACCACGTCGTCATGGCCCCGCGCCAGGGTTGACATGGTGCCCACAGGGCACTCGCGCTGCTCACCGGCGGCGGCCGGCAGGCCCGCCTGCCAGGAGGTCAGGCGCGGGCCGGCAGGGGCGCGCTTCGGGGCGCGGCTGGCGGTGCGCTGGGCGCTGCCGCGGCGCATCAGCTGGGCCGGCTTGGCCGCAGCGTTGCGGACGCTGGCAGCAGCCGGGCGGGACGCGCTGCGCTGCGGCTGCGCGGCCGGCCGGGCTGCGGCCGTGCGGGTGGAAACACTGGCCTTGGCCGACTTGCTGCCGGCGGCATGGGCGTCACGGCGGCTCCCGGCGGCTTCCGCCGTCGGCAACAGGGCGATGCTCAGGAGGCCGAGCAGGCAGAGCGGGATCAGTCGTCGCATGGCAGCTCCTTCTTCCGGTTATGGCACGGGCCTCAGGTGAGGTGCGGCAGGCCCAGGTAGTCGTGGCTTTGCATTTCCATCAGGCGGGAGGCGGTCCGCTGGAACATCGCCGCGTTCTCGCCCTGCTCGTAGAGCCGGTCCGGCTCCGCGGCGGCGGAGGCGACCAGCTTGCAGCGGTGCTCGTAGAGCGTGTCCACGAGGGTGATGAAGCGCCGGGCCTTGTCGAAATTGTCCGGCCCCAGGCGCGGCACGCCGTCCAGGATGAGCGTGTGGAAATGCGTGGAGAGCGCGAGATAGTCCGCCGGCCCCAGCGCCTGGCCGCAGAGATGATCGAAATCGGCCCGCGCCACGCCGCCCAGCGCCTGCGGCACCTCGACGCGGCGGCCGAGCACGGTCAGCACCTGCTTCTCGCCATGCGCCTTGCCGGTCAGCTCCTTGAAGGCGGCATCCAGCGCCCGCTCCGCCCGGCCGTCCACCGGGCTGTGCCAGGTGGGCAGGCCCTGGATGCGGCCGCGCCGGTAGTCCTGCGACGAATTGAGGTGCAGCACCGCGACGTGCTGCTTGATCAGCGTGATGAAGGGCAGGAAGGCATCCCGCCCCGGGCGACCCTTGAACAGGTCGTCCGGCGCCGTGTTGCTGGTGGCGACGACCACCGTGCCGCGCGCGAAAAGCGCCTCGAACAGCCGCCCCAGAATCATCGCATCGGCGATGTCGTGCACCTGGAACTCGTCGAAGCAGAGCAGCGAGGCCTCGGCGGTCACCTGATCGGCCAGCGGCGGGATCGGGTCGGCGCTGTCCCCATGCTGCTTCTTCCAGGCATGAATGCGCTGGTGCGACTGCTGCATGAACTGATGGAAGTGGATGCGCTTCTTCCGCGGCACGTCGGCGCAGGCGAAGAAAAGGTCCATCAGCATGGACTTGCCGCGCCCGACCTCGCCCACCAGGTAGAGCCCCTGCGGCGCATTGCCGGGCGCCTCCTCGACCGGCTTGCGGCGGAAGAAGCGGCTCATGAAGCCACCCCCCTCGGCGGTCGGGGGCTCCTGCTTCGGCTCGTAGCCGCGTAGGCGCCGCCAGAGATCCTGGAGGATCTCGGCGGCCTGCGCCTGGGCAGGGTCGGAACGCAGTTCGCCCGCAGCCACCTTCGCGCGGTAGGCGGGGAGCGGACCATCGGCGGAACAGGGCAGGCCCACAGCCTGCCCCGACTTCACGGGGCCATCCATCGCAGTGCGGCATAGAGGTTAATGCCCAGCCCGACAACCAGGCATCGGCAGGAGGGCCTACGCTACCGCAAAATCTCGGGACGCCAAGGGCTTCCGGTCAAAAGATGCGATGAAGGTGCATCCAGCGGCCGAGCTGTTCGTTAACAATCCGACCCAGCATTCAGGGCAAGGACCCGCGCCATGATCGACAAGTCACAGATCACGCCGCACATGAAGATTGTCGGTTCCGACGGCGTTCACATCGGTACGGTGGACGGGCTCGAAGGCGATTTCATCAAGCTGACCAAGTCCGACTCTACCGACGGCAGGCACCACTATTTGCCGGCCAGTGCCGTGGCCGACCAGTCGGACGGCAAGCTGACCACCCTCATGAACCATCACGCCGCACAGTCCCTGCTGCAGGACAGCCCCGAGGCCGGCGAAGGCGGCGGCAACTTCACCACCGGCTCCTGAGTAACCCCCGCCTACCTTTCCCCGTACGCGAAACGGCCCGCCGGGCTTCCCCGGCGGGCCGCATCGCATGGCGGGAAGGGCGTATCAGCCCTGCCGCTCGACCATCAGCTTCTTGATCTCGCCGATCGCCTGGGCGGGGTTCAGCCCCTTCGGGCAGGTGGCGGCGCAGTTCATGATGGTGTGGCAGCGGTACAGGCGGAACGGGTCCTCGAGATTGTCAAGGCGCTCACCGGTGTACTCGTCGCGCGAGTCGGCGATCCAGCGATAGGCCTGCAGCAGCACCGCCGGGCCCAGGTAACGGTCGCCGTTCCACCAGTAGGAGGGGCAGGCCGTCGAGCAGCAGAAGCACAGGATGCACTCCCACAGACCGTCCAGCTTGGCGCGCTCCTCCTTGGACTGGCGGCGCTCCTCATCCGGCGGCGGCGGGCTGTCGCTCTTCAGCCAGGGCTCGATGGAACGGAGCTGCGCATAGATATGCGTCAGGTCCGGCACCAGGTCCTTCACCACCGGCATATGCGGCAGCGGGGTGATGCGGACGTCCTTCTTCACATCCTCGATCGGCTTGAGGCACGCGAGCGTATTCATGCCGTCGATGTTCATCGCGCAGGACCCGCAGATGCCCTCGCGGCAGGAGCGCCGGAAGGTCAGCGTGGTGTCCACCTCGTTCTTGATCTTGATCAGCGCGTCCAGGACCATCGGGCCGCACTTGTCGAGATCGATCTCGTAGGTGTCGTAGCGCGGGTTCTCGCCGGTATCCGGGTCGAAACGATAGATCTTGAAGGTCTTGACGTTCTTCGCGCCCGGCTCGGCCCTGTAGGCCTTGCCGGTGCCGATCGTCGAGTTCTTCGGAAGCGTGAAAGTCGCCATGGTGTCCCCGCTCCTTCCTCAGTACACGCGCGGCTTGGGCGGGAAGACCTGGACCTCGTTGGTGAGGGTCCGCATCTTCACGTCACGGTAGTCGAGCTTCACGTCGCGCTTCTCGTCCACCCAGGCGAGGGTGTGCTTCATCCAGTTGACGTCGTCGCGCTCCGGATAGTCCTCCTGGGCATGCGCGCCGCGGCTTTCCTTGCGGGCCTCGGCGCCCACCACGGTGGTCAGCGCATTGTCGATCAGGTTGTCCAGCTCCAGCGCCTCCATCAGGTCGCTGTTCCAGATCAGGCCACGGTCGGCGATACGGATATCGCTGTAGCCCTGCGCCACCTTTGCCATCTTCTCCACGCCTTCCTTCAGCAGCTCGGAGGTGCGGAAGACGGCGGCATGGGTCTGCATGGTGCGCTGCATGGCCAACCGCAGTTCGGCCACGGCGGTGCCGCCCTTGGCATGGCGGACGCGATCCAGCCGGTCCAGCGCAGCTTCGCCGGCCTTGGGCGGCAATGGCGCCTGGGTCGCGCCCGGCTTGATGGTGGCGGCCGCACGCAGCGCGGCCGCGCGGCCGAAGACCACGAGATCGAGCAGCGAGTTGGTGCCGAGGCGGTTGGCACCGTGGACGGAAACACAGGCCGCCTCGCCCACCGCCATCAGGCCCGGAACCACCCGGTCCTGGTCGGTGCTGGTCGGGTTCAGCACCTCGCAGTGGATGTTCGTGGGGATGCCGCCCATGTTGTAGTGGACGGTCGGGAGCATCGGGATCGGCTCCTTCGTCACATCCACGCCCGCGAAGATCTTCGCCGTCTCGGAGATACCGGGCAGCCGCTCATGCAGCAGCTCGGCGCCCAGGTGCTCCAGGTGCAGGTGGATATGGTCCTTCAGCGGGCCGACGCCCCGCCCCTCGCGGATCTCCATGGACATGGCACGAGAGACGACGTCGCGGCTGGCCAGGTCCTTCGCCGTTGGCGCATAGCGCTCCATGAAGCGCTCGCCTTCGGAGTTGGTCAGATAGCCACCCTCGCCGCGGGCACCCTCGGTGACGAGGCAGCCGGAGCCATAGATGCCGGTCGGGTGGAACTGCACGAACTCGTTGTCCTGCAGCGGCAGGCCGGCGCGCAGCACCATGCCGCCGCCGTCACCCGTGCAGGTATGGGCCGAGGTGCAGGAGAAATAGGCGCGGCCATAGCCGCCGGTCGCCAGCACCACGGTCTGCGCCCGGAAGCGGTGCATGGAGCCATCCTCCAGGCACCAAGCGACGACGCCGCGGCAGGCGCCCTCCTCCATGATCAGATCGAGCGCGAAATACTCGACGAAAAACTCGCAGTTGTGCTTCAGCGACTGCTGGTAGAGCGTGTGCAGGATGGCGTGGCCCGTGCGGTCGGCGGCGGCGCAGGCGCGCATCGCCGGGGTCTTGCCGTAGTTCTGCATGTGGCCGCCGAAGGGCCGCTGATAGATCTTGCCGTCCTCGGTGCGACTGAAGGGCACCCCGAAGTGCTCCAGCTCGATGATCGAGGGCACGGCCTCGCGGCACATGTACTCGATAGCGTCCTGGTCACCCAGCCAGTCCGACCCCTTGACGGTGTCGTACATGTGCCAGCGCCAGTCGTCCTCGCCCATATTGCCGAGTGCGGCGCCGACGCCGCCCTGGGCCGCCACGGTGTGGCTGCGGGTCGGGAAGACCTTGGTGATGCAGGCGGTTTTCAGCCCCGCGGCACCCATGCCGAAGGTGGCGCGCAGCCCGGCCCCGCCGGCACCGACGACGACGACGTCATAGGTGTGGTCCACGACTCGGTAGGCGCCCGAGGAAGGCATGGTGATCGCGTTCATCGTCCCGATCCGTTCGTCACTTGCGCGGCGCGCAGAGGATGGCGCCGCCTTTGCAGAAAGCTGTCACCGTGAAGTGGGGGAGGTTGTAGCCCGCAAGCCCCCGCCCCGCCATGCGCGCCAGGCGGCTCAGACCGCGATCCTGAGCACGGCGAGGGCCGCCAGCACACCAAACAGCACGCAGGCCGCCTTCTCCACCAGGATGAGAACCATGCGCGTCATCTCGTCCTCGACATAGTCCTCGATGACGACCTGCAGGCCGGAGGCGGTGTGCTGGAAACCGATCGCGATGGTCAGCAGCAGCAGCGTGGCGTTCAGCGGATGGCCGATCCAGCGGATGGTGTCGGCATAGCTGTGCCCGGCGAGGCTCGCCACCGAGATCACGAACCACAGCATCAGCGGCAGCAACGCCATGGAGGAGACGCGCTGCACCCACCAATGGTGCGAGCCCTGCTTGGCCGAGCCCATGCCGCGCACGCGCCCGAGGGGGGAGCGCAGCTGGATCGCCACCTTCTTGTCACTCATGATCCGCTCCTCAGGCCCAGGCGATGATGGCGATGAACCAGGTCAGCACCGTCAGCACGCCGGTGCCGACCAGCACCGCGCGGCCGGTCCGATGCACGGTCGGGATGTCGTAGCCATAGCCGGCATCCCACATCAGGTGCCGCACGCCGGCCAACGTGTGGTACCAGGCCACCGCAGAAAGGCCGAACAGGACCACCATGCCGATAAAGGAGCTGAAGAACCACTGCGCTGCGGCGAAGGCCTCCGGCCCGGAAGCGGCGGCCACGAGCCACCAGACCAGGAACAGCAGCCCGACCGCCCAGATCGTTCCGGTGATGCGATGCGCGATCGACATCCCGCTGGTGATCTGGAACATGTCATAGACTTGCATGTGGGGTGACAGCGGCCGGCGAATCACCGTCCCGTCCGTGCGGCGGCCCACCATGGTCGCGTCGCGCGCGTTGTTCTTAATCGACATGGACCGATCCCGCTCCACAATTTCCGAACGCCCCGCCTGCCGCCGGGGCAGCGGCGGGGCGAAGCAGTGCGGGTCTTTTATGGTGCGGTGCCCTGTAGCGTCAACGCGCCCCGGGGCGCTGCAAGGCCTCCCAACCGCTACGGCGAGGGTTCAGTAGCCGCCGAAGGTGCTCGGCGGGGGCGCGCCATAGGGGGCGCCGTAGTTGGGCGGCGGAGCCTCATAGGGGCGGCCATAATAGGGGTCATACGGGCGCTCCGGCGTGGTCAGCGCGCCACCCGCCGCACCCACGGCGCCCCCGATCAGCGCGCCCGTACCGGCATTACCCGAGAGCGAGCCGACACCCGCCCCCACCCCCGCGCCCAGCAGCCCGCCGCCAACGGCGCGCTGACCAGGACTATAGGGATTGGTGCAGGCGGCCAGCCCAAGGACCAGCCCGCCCACCAGGCCCAGGCGCATGATGGTCTTCCGCATGAATGGATCCTCCTTGCGGTATTGAAACGCCTGGAGGCATGGGCGAGATGCGGGTCGGCCTTGTGGCGGCAGCATGACAGGGCCGCCACAATCCTACACGCCTGCGTGAATGGCTGCGCTTCAGCCGGCGGTTGCGCGCTCCAGCAGGCCGGAACGCACCAGTTCCTCGGCGATCTGCACCGCGTTCAGCGCCGCACCCTTGCGGAGGTTGTCGCCCACGCACCAGAAGGCCAGGCCGTTCGGCACCGTCGGGTCCTTGCGCAGGCGGGAGACGAAGACCGGGTCCTCCCCGGCGACATCCACCTGTGTTGCGTAGCCGCCATCCTCGCGCCGGTCGAGCACCGTCACACCCGGCGCCTCCCGCAGCGCCTCCCAGGCCTGCTGCTCGGTGATCGGCCGCTCGAACTCGACATGCACCGCCTCGCCATGGCCGATGAAGGCCGGCACCCGCACGCAGGTCGCCACCACCTGGATATCCGGATCAAGGATCTTCCGCGTCTCGACGGCCATCTTCCACTCTTCCTTGGTGAAGCCGTCGTCGAGGAACTTGTCGATATGCGGGATGCAGTTGAAGGCGATCGGCTTGGTGAAGACCTCGGGTGCCGCCGCGTCGTTGACATAGACGCCACGGGTCTGGGTGAAGAGCTCGTCCATCGCCTCCTTCCCCGCGCCGGAGACGGACTGGTAGGTGGCGACGACCACCCGCCTGATCCGCGCGATCTCATGCAGCGGCTTCAGCGCCATCACCATCTGGATGGTGGAGCAGTTCGGGTTGGCGATGATGTTGCGCTTGCGGAAGCCCTTCAGGGCCTGCGGATTGACCTCCGGCACCACCAGCGGCACGTCGTGGTCCATGCGGAACTGGCTGGTGTTGTCAATTACCACGCAGCCCGCCGCCGCGGCGCGCGGCGCGTGCACCGCCGAGACGGAGGCGCCGGGCGAGAACAGCCCGATATCAGTGCCGGCGAAGTCGAACTTCTCCAGGTTCTGCACCTTCAGCACGGCCTTCTCGCCGAAGGAGATCTCCTGCCCCGCCGAGCGCCCGGAAGCCAGAGCGAGGACCTCGCTGACCGGGAACTGCCGTTCGGCGAGGGTCTTCAGCATCTCCCGCCCCACATTGCCGGTGGCGCCGACAACCGCGACCCGGTAGCCCATCGCTTTCTTCCTTCCTCACAACCCCGCCCGCGCCCCGCCGGCGCGAAAAACGCGCTGCCTTAACGCCCGCACACCGCCGGGTGCAACTGTTTTGCGCCCCCCCCGCCTCAGCGCCGCACAGCCGCCAGGAAGCGGCCGGAGCGCTCCCCCAGCACCGCGGCCTGGCCCGCCAATTCCTGGGAGGCGCCCAGCATCCCGCTCACCGCGCCGCCGATCGCCTCTGCCATCTGCCACACGCCGGCGAGGCCCTGGCTGACCGTGCCGATCGCCTCGGCCCTCTGGCTGGCCTTGGGCGATCTCGCGGGTCGCCGTGCCTTGCTCCTCGACCGCCGCGATCACAGTGGGCATGTCGTTGCTCCGCTCCACCGCGTTGCCGATGCCGCGAAGCGCCTCCACCGCATGAGTCGCCGCGCGAGCAAGGGCGGGGCCAGCATCTTCCGCGCCATGGAAAGGTTCGGGAACAGTCGCATCTTGCGGGCCCGCCAGGCAGGGGAGAGAACCCGCACCATGACGTGACGCTCCTTGATACCCGGTGGCGGCGCCGCCTCTTGTGGTGCCGCCACGGTGGCGTACATCACGGGCTGTGCTGCACCTCATCAAGCTCGCCGTCGGCCCCCGCGACGTCGCCACCCTCCGCACCGGGCAGGAGCGCCGCGCCCGGCTCGACCCACCCCTGCGGCACCTCACCCGCATGACGCCCAAGCGGGCCGAGGAGATCCTGGCCGGCGGCTCGCTCTATTGGGTGGTGGCCGGCTTCGTCTGCGTGCGCCAGCGCATCCAGGACATCCGCCCCGAAGCCGCCGCGGACGGCACACCGCACACCGCGCTGGTGCTGGACCCGGAACTGGTCGCCGTCGCCGCACGGCCGATGAGGCCCTTCCAGGGCTGGCGCTACCTGGAGGCCGAGGCCGCCCCGCCCGATCTCGCCGCCCCGGCCGAGGACGCCTCCGGCATCGCCGCGCTGCCGCCGGCGCTGCGGCGCGAACTCCAGCTGCTGGCCCTGCTGTGATGCCCAAGGCCGCCGCCCAAGGTTAACGGCGAATTCAGCACCCGCCCATGCCGGCGAGAGGCGCGGCCCGGCACCCTGATCTCGAGGAGCCCAAAACCGCGGCTTCCCGCATCAGGAATCCACAGCATGTTCCGGTCGTTCCGCCTCCTGTTCGCCGCTGCCGCGCTGGCCGTGCCGCTTGCCCTGGCCGCCGCGCCGGGCACCGCCGAGGCCCGCGCTCCGCATCACCAGACCGTGCAGCAGCAGCGGCACGCGGCGGCGGCGAAGCCGCACCACAACCGCCGTCAGGCGCATGTGAAGCGCAAGCAGCACCCGCGCCGCGCCGCACAGCTCCATCGCGCGCGTCGCCCGGTGGGCTGAGCATATCGGGCGGCGGCTTTACTCCCGGCGGGCCGCCGCCCGGTCGGCCGGCTCCCAGGGAACCCCGTTGGGAGCCCCCTTGGGAGCCTGGCGTTTCGGGCCGGCCGGAGTGATCCCGCCGGCCCGATTCCATGTTTCCGACCCCAGAGCAGATCCCGATCAGTGGAATCATCTGCGGGTGAAGGTGCTTGTTAAAACAAAAGGCTAGAGCGGTTCACGTGAGCCGAAGCGAACGGAAACCGCTCTAGCCCGCCGGCTGCTCCGCCGAGCGCCCCGCTGCCTCGCCCTGGGCTTCCACCAGGGCCAGCAATCCTTCGAGCAGCATTGCCGGGCTCGGCGGGCAGCCGGGAATCACCAGATCCAGCGGCAGGACGCGGTCCACGCCACCCGCCACGGCATAGCTTTCCCCGAACACCCCGCCGTCCAGCGCGCAGTCGCCGACGCCCACCACCCATTTCGGGTCGGGCGTGCAGAGGAAGGCGCGCTGCATCGCCTCGGTCATGTTGTGGCAGGCCGGGCCGGTGACCAGCAGCACATCGGCGTGCCGGGGCGAGGTCACGAAGCGCAGCCCGAGCCGCTCCAGGTCATAGACCACGCCGGAGAGCGCGTTCACCTCCAGCTCGCAGCCGTTGCAGGAGCCGGAATTGACATGGCGGATCGCCAGGCTGCGGCCCAGCCGCCTCTGCGCGGCGGCATCCAGGCGCTCGGCCAGGGCCGCCACCGTGGCCTCGGGCGGCGGCGGCACCGGTTCGCTCAGCGGGCGGCTGAACAGGCTGCGGGCCAGGCGGGGCCAGAGCATGGGGCGTACTTCAAGGGCGGGGAAGGACCGGGCAGCCAGCCGATCGCCGCTTCCCTGGCCTCCTCGACCCAGCTTCCAGCCGCGCCAGCCGCTCACAGGTCCACCCCGCTATGGGTGCAGTTAAAGGATCGGTTGCAGAGCGGGAAATCGGCCACGATGTTGCCCTCCACCGCCGCCTCCAGCAGCGGCCATTGCAGCCAGGACGGATCGCGCGCGAAGGCGGCACGGATCAGCCCGTCCTCGCCCAGGGCCATCCAGCACAGCACCTCGCCCCGGAAGCCCTCCACCACGCCCAGCCCCTCGCCGCCGCGCACCGGCAGCGGCGCCAGGACCTCGCCCGGCGCCAGACGGTCCAGCAGGGTGCCGGCCAGGGTCAGGCTCTGCTCCAGCTCCTGCACCCGGATCGCCAGTCGCGCCTCCACATCGCCGGCCTGCAGCACCGGCACGATGACCTCCAGCCCCTCGTAAGGCGGATAGGCGAGATCCCGCCGGGCGTCGAAGTCGCGCCCAGAGGCCCGCCCGACGAAGCCACCGGCGGCGAAGAGCGCCGCCCAGTCCGGGCGCAGTACCCCGGCGCCGGCCAGCCGATCCTGCAGGCTCGCCCGTTCCTCGGTGATGTGGCGCAATCGCGGGATTTCCGCTGCCACCAGGGCCAGCGCAGCGCGGATCGCCGCCACGCCGGAGGCGGCGATGTCGATCGAGACGCCGCCCGGCACCACCCGGTCCATCAGCAGGCGGTGGCCGAAGGCGGTGTCATTGGCGCGCAGCACCGCCTCGCGCAACGCGCCGCAACGGGCCTGCGCCCAGGTGAAGCCGGCGTCCTGGCAGAGGAAGCCCCAGTCGTTCAGGTGATTGGCGATGCGCTCCAGCTCGGCCATTACCCCACGCAGCACCGCGGCGCGGGGCGGGGGCGCCACCCCGACCGCCGCCTCGGCGGCGGCGGCGAAGGCCCAGGCATGCGCCACGGTGGAATCGCCGGAAAGCCGCGCCGCCAACCGCGCCGCCAGCCGTGGCGACTTGCCCCGCATCAGCCCCAGCGTCCCCTTATGGGCATAGCCCAGCAGCACCTCCAGCCGGGCGATCGTCTCGCCCTGCACATGGAAGCGGAAATGGCCCGGCTCGGTCACGCCGTCATGGATCGGGCCGAGGGGGATCTGATGCAGCCCCTCCCCCTCGGCCGGCAGGAAGACCGGCTGCGGCGGCTCGCCCGTGGCCTCGCGCGGCCGGTCCGAGAGGGGCGCGCGGATGCCCCAGCGGCCATGATCCAACCAGGGGCGGCCATCCACCCCACCCTCCGCACGCAGCCCCCAGAGATCGGCGATGGCCCGCTCGAACCAGGCCGCCGCCGGGCGCGCGGGGGAAAGCGCGGGGTAGCGGCCCTCCTGCGCCGCCGTGCTGGCCAGCAGCACCGCGCCGCCGGCGGCGGGGCGGAAGGCGGCGTGCACCAGCCCGGGCTCGGCCCAGAGGGCGAGCAGTTCCAGCTCCGGTTCCTGCCGCAGCGCCTCGGGCAGGTCGGCCCAGCCGGCCGCGTCCAGCTCGCGGCGGAAGGGCGCGCGCGCGGCGCCGGCCAGGATCAGGCGGGTCGCGGGGCCGCTCATCCGGCAATCCTCGCAGCATCCAGCAGCAGGCCCAGCAGCGGCGCCGGCAGGGCCAGGCCAAGCAGCAGCGCCAGCAGCAGGTGCACATGCAGCGGCACCAGCACGGCCCAGGCGCCGAGCCGCGGCCCGAGCAGCCCGGGCGAGCGGGCGCGGCCCACCGGGTCCGGCCGCGCCGGGCCGAAGCCAATGGCCTGCATTACCTGCAGCAGCGCCAGGGCCGCCACCACCAGCCCGATGCCGAGCGGCAGAGCCAGCCAGGGCAGCCGCACCACCGTCTGCTGCACCAACAGGAACTGGCTGGCGAAAAGGGAGAAGGGCGGCAGGCCGACAATGGCCAGCATCGCCACCACCAGGGACCAGCCGAGCCGCGGATGCGCGGCGACGAGCCCGCCCAGCGCCGCCAGTCGCTGGCTGCCGCGCAGCGCCACGGCCCGGCCGAGGCCGAAGAAGATCGCGCTCTTCACCAGCGAGTGGCCGAGCAGATGCAGCATCCCTGCCAGGGATGCCGGCCCGCCGAGTCCGAAGGCGAAGCCGGCCAGCCCCATGTGCTGAATGCTGCTCCAGGCGAAGAAGCGCCGGGCGTCGCGCCGCCGCCAGAGCGAGAAGGCGGCGAGCAGCAGCGAGGCCAGCCCCATCGCCATCATCAGCGCGCCGGGCGGCAACGGGCCCGGGTTCAGCGCCACCACCGCCTTGGCGCGCAGGATCGCATGCAGCGCCAGGTTCAGCAGCAGGCCGGAGAGCACGGCGGACATCGCCATCGGTCCCTCGGCATGGGCATCCGGCAACCAGGAATGCAGCGGCACCAGCCCGGCCTGGGTGCCGTAGCCGACCAGCAGGAAGATGAAGGCCAGGGTGAGCAGGCCGGGATCCGCCTCGCCGCCCACCCGCAGCAGCGCGTCGAAGGACAGCGCGGCCTCCCCGCTGCCGGCGAAGGGCAGCGCCGCCATGGCCAGCACGATGGTGCCGAACAGCGCCAGGGCGATGCCGACGCCGCAGAGGATCAGGAATTTCCAGGCCGCCTCCAGCGCCGCCGGCGTGCGATGCAGCGCCACCATCAGCACCGTGGCGAAGGTGGCGACCTCGATGGCCACCCACATCAGCCCGAGATTGTCGGCCAGCAGCGCCAGATGATGGGCGCCGAGGAAGACCTGGAAGGCGGCGTGATAGGCGCGTCCGGCGCGCGGACCGAAGCCCTCGCCTGCTACCGTTGCGGCGGAGAAGCAGGCGGTGCTGAGGCCGATGAAGGCGCCGAGCAGCAGCAGCGGCAGGTTCAGCGCGTCGAGATGCAGCAGCCAGCCCAACTCGCCGGAGGTTTTCCATGGCAGCGCTAGCAGGCCGAGCGCCAGCACGAAGCCGGCCAGCGACAGCGCGATGTTCAGCAGTGCCGCGACGCGCAGCGAGGGAATCGCCGCCAGGGCTGCCGCACCCAGGATCGGCACCACCACCAGGAGGCCGGGCAGGCCGAGCATCATCGGAGCCTCCCGGTCATGGCGAATCCGCCTCGGCGCGCTCACCGCGGTGCCGGTGCAGTAGCGAAAGATCCAGGCCAGCGAAGCTGGCGCGCAGGTGGAAGGCGAAGAACCCGGCCAGTCCCGCCAGCACCAGCATCAGGGCGGCGGTGGAAAGCTCCACCACCAGCGGCAGGCCGCGCACGCCGGCAGCGGCCAGCACCAGTCCGTTCTCCAGACTCAACAGGCCGACCACCTGGCTGATGGCATTGCGCCGCGTGATCATCATCAGCATGCCGAGCAGCACGACAGAAAGCGCGATGGCCAGATCCTCCCGCGCCAGGGCGCCGGCGCCCGTGGTGGCCGGCAGCACCACCAGGATGGCCAGCGCCACCAGGGCAACGCCGGCGATCAGCCCTGTCCCGATGCCGAGCGCCGGATCGACGCTGCGGTACAGCCCGAAGCGCCGCACCAGCGCGCGCAGGGCGAGCGGGATCAGCACCGCCTTTCCGGCGGCGGCGATGAGGGCCGTCAGGTAGAGCCCCGGCGCCCCCTGCGCCCAGCCCTGCCAGGCCACCGCCAGCGCCAGCAGTGCGCCCTGCGCGGCGAAGGCGCTGATCACCGCGCTGATCCGCCGCTGGTAGAGCAGAACGAAGGAAAGCAGCAGGACGCCGCCGCCCAGCAGATGCGCCACGTCGTAGGAAAGCTGCCCGAAACCCATACCGCGCCCCTCCTCAGGCCAACCCGGTGGAGAGGAACAGGAACACCGCGCCCAGCAACGCCAGCAGGAGCGCCGCGCCGAGGAATTCCGGCACCCGGAAGATGCGCATCCGGGCGATGACGCTCTCGAACACCGCCAGGGCCAGGGCGAGCAGCGCCAACTTGACGCCCCAGGCCAGCAGGCCGAGAAGCCAGGCCAGCGGCCCCGCCTCGGCGGCCGCCGTACCAAAAGGCAGGAACAGCGCCGCCAGCAGCGCCAGCCAGACCGTCAGCCGCAGCGCCGCCTGCATTTCCCAGAGCGCGAGATGCCGCCCCGAGGCTTCCAGCAGCATCGCCCCCTGCACCATGGCGAGTTCCGGGGCGGTGGCGGGGCTGTCCACCGGCAGGCGGCCACTCCCGGCCAGGGCCACCGCCAGGAGTGCCAGCAGCGCCAGGCCAAGCGTGACGCGCAGCCCCACCACGCCCTCCTGCAGCACCGCGCCGATCGCGTCGAGATTGGTGGTGCCGGTGAGGATGGCGAAGCCCAGCACCGCCAGCACGAAGGCCGGCTCGGCGAAGGCAGCGAAGCTCATCGCGCGCGCCGCGCCGAGATCGCCGAAGGCGGTGCCGACATCCATCGCCGCCAGCGCCTGGGCGAAGCGAGCCAGGGCCAGCAGGCCGGCGATCAGGATCAGGTCCGCCATCGGCGCCAGCAGCATGCCATGCGCGAAGCCCGGCACCAGGGCGGCGGCGGCAGCCGTCGCGGCCAGCGCAGCGTAGGGCGCGGCGACCGAGATCACCGAGGCATTCTCCGCCAGCAGTGGCTGCTTGCGCAGCAGTTTCAGCAGGTCGTGCAAGGGCTGCAGAGGGCTGGCGCCCTGCCGACCCGTCAGCCGCGCCTCCAGCCAGCGGACCACCCCCACCAGCAGCGGCGCCAGGGTCAGCATCAGTGCCAGATGGAGGAGTTGCGTCAGTACCGCGGGGAACAGCGTCATCCCGCCGCCCCTGTCCCGAGCCAGGCGAGCAGCGCCATCAGCAGCACCAGCATGCCGAAACCAAGCCCAAGGAACTGCCGGATGGTCAGGTCGCGCAGCCGCTCCGCCGCGCCGGCCAGGACGTCACGCAGGCGCAGCAGCGGCAGCAACAGCGCCGGCAGGACAGGGTCATGAATGCCGCTGTCGAGCCGTGCCGGGGCCGGATCGCCGGGTGGCGGGCGCGTCACCGCCTCGCGCGCCACCAGCAGCCGCCCGCCCAGCATCCGCCGCAGCGGCTGGGCGAAACCGGCGGCGCTGGCCTGGGTCGCGGGGTCGCCGAAGGGAAGATGCGTCGGCGGCGCGATGAAGCCGCCATCCCAGACCGGCCCGCGCGCCGCGGCGCCCGGCGACAGCTGCCGCACCAGCGCGACCAGCCCGAGCAGCAGCAAGGTCAGCAGGATAACGAGGGCCAGCGGCCGGTAGTCGGAGGCATAGGCCGAGGCACTGACCAGCCAGGGCGAGGCCTCCGGCAGGGCGCCATGGCCGGTGAGGCGCGCCACCGCCGGCGCGCCGAGCGCCAACAGCACCCCGGGGAACAGGCCGATCAGCGCGGTCAGCCCCGCCAGCCCGAGCAGTGCAACACGGCAGGGCGTGGCGGCCTCCTGCGCCCCCATGGTGCGCGGCGTGCGCGGGCGGCCGAGGAAGGCGAGGCCCCAGAAACGCAGCATGGCCGCTGCCCCCAGCGCGGCCGCGAGCGCCGCCACGGCGGTGCAGGCGGCCACCAGCACCTGCAGGCCCAGCGCCCCCACCCGCCAAGCGGAGAGCAGCGCCTGCAGCAGCATCCACGTGCCCGCGAAGCCCGAGAACGGCGGCAGCGTCGCGGCCGCAGCGGCGCCGGCCAGGGCACAGAGGGCCACCATCGGCATGGCGTGGATCAGCCCGCCCAGCCGGTCCAGCCGGCGCGAACCGGCGCCGTGCTGCACCTCGCCCATGGCCAGGACGAGCAAGGTCGTGAACAGGCCATGCGCCAGCGCATGCAGCAGCCCCGCTCCTGCCGCCAATGCCGCCAACGGGCCGAGATCGGCCGCGCGCAGCACCGCCGCGAGGCCAAAGGCCATGGCGATGAAGCCGATATTCTCGATCGTGGAGCAGGCCAGCAGCGCCTTGCCGTCCACCTCCTGCGTCGCGCGCAAGGCCCCGAACAGTGCCGAGGCGGCACCCAGCAGCAGCAACGGCACGCCCCAGCCGAGCGGCTGCGCCGGCCCGCCGAGATCCAGCACCAGCCGCGCGACCACATAGAGCGCCACCTTGGTCATGACGGCCGACATCAGCGCCGAGACATGGCTCGGCGCGACCGGATGCGCGATCGGCAGCCAGCCATGCAGCGGTACCAGCCCCGCCTGGGAGCCGGCGCCGAGCAGCACCAGGGCCAGCACTGTCGCCGCCCGCCAGCCCTGCGGTGGCGCGGCGCGCAGCCCGGCAAAGGAAAGATCGCCCGGGAGGCCGGCTATCAGCCCGATGGCGGGGACCAGGCAGGCAGCGCCGAACAGAGCGAAACCGAGATAGAGCCGGGCAGCTGTCTGCTTCGCCTCGGATCCATCTCCGGACTCGTCCCCTCGAACCTGCGCCGCCAGCAGCGCCCAGAATGTCAGCGACATCACCCCGAAGCCGAGCAGCAGGGTGAAGCCATCCGCCGCCAGCAGCGTCAGCGCCATACCGGCGAGAAGAAGGGGATAGGGCACCAGCCGGCGCGGCGGCGCGGCGATCTCATGGGTCCAGCCGTAAAGGCCGCAGGCCACCCCCACTAGGCCAAGCAGCAGCAGAAACCAGGCCGAAAGCCCGTCCAGCGCCAGGGTCAGCGGCGCCCAGGGCGGCCCGACCGGCAGGAGCAGCACCGTATTGTCGCCGATCGCCAGCCCGGCGAGAGCCAGGGCCGCGAAGCCGGCCGAGGCGAGGATGCCGCCGCCATGCACGATCCGCGCGCCCTTCCCGGCAAGCGCGCCCAGGGGCGCCAGCACGATGAGGCCGAGCAGGAGAAAGGCGAGTGCTACGGTCACGGTGCGCAGGATAGGCAGAGCCCGGCCGGGCCGGAAGGCGCAATCCGGTCAGCGCCTCCCGGCGCGCCCTGGCGGGCGGGCGCCAAACCGACAGAAAAAAGATGAGGGGTTCGGGGGGAATTCCTTCCCCCCGACCTTTTCAAAGCATCTCCAGCGGCTGCTTGCGCTTCGGCGGCGGGAAGGCCGAATCCAGCTCGGCCAAATCTTCCGGCGTCAGCACCACCTTCCAGACCTCCGCATTCTCCCGCAGATGCGCCTCGTCCGCCGCCTTGGGAATGCTGATGATGCCACCGCCGCGCAGCGTCCAGGCCAGCGCTACCTGCGCCGCCGAGATCCCCTGCCGCTCCGCCACGCGCTTCAGCGCGGGGTGCCGCAGCAGCGCACCGCCCTGCCCCACCGGCGAATAGGCCATGACCGGCATCTTCAGCCGCGCGGCGAAGGGCAGCAGGTCGAACTCCACGCCGCGCGCCTCCAGGTTATAGAGCACCTGGTCGGTGGCGCAGTCGGCCAGCGCCGGCCCCAATTCCTCCAGGTCGGACACGTCGAGATTGGAGACGCCCCAGCGGCGGATCTTGCCCTGCTGCACCAGCCGTTCCATCGCCTCCACCGTCTCGGCCAGCGGCACGCTGCCGCGCCAGTGCAGGAGGTAAAGGTCGATGACATCCGTCTTCAGCCGCCTGAGGCTGCGCGCGCAGGCCTCCGGCAGCCGCGTGCGGGAGGCGTTCTGCGGATAGGCCTTGGTGACGAGGAAGACTTCGTCGCGCCGGCCGGCGATGGCCTCGGCCACCACCTCCTCCGCCCCGCCCTCGCCATACATCTCGGCCGTGTCGATCAGCGTCAGGCCAAGATCGAGGCCGAGGCGCAGCACGCGGGCCTCGGCGGCGCGGTCGGCACCCCGCTCGCCCATTTTCCAGGTGCCCTGACCGAGGGCGGGAACGCTGGTCTCATCCGGAAAGGTGACAGTGTTCATGGCAAGCTCCCGATGCCCTTCCTATGTTGCGCCTCATGCGCCCGACCGCCATCCTTCCGATCGCCGCCCTTGCCCTGCTCGCCGCCGCCCCGGCGCGCGCCGAGACGGACCAGTTCGGTCCCTGGATCCTGACCTGCACCACCGATCCGATGACCGATAAGGCGAACTGCCGCATGACGCATTCGCGGCCGGTCGAGCCGGCCACCGAGGCCATGCCCGCCCTGGCGCTGGAGATCGCGGGGCGGCGGGGGCGGCTGGTCCCGGTGGTCACGGCGCGTGACCTCGACCTGCAGGGCGCCCTGCGCGGGTTGCTGGCGCTGACCGGCACGGCGCAGTTGCGCTTCCCGCCCAATCCGCTCTTCGAGATGCCCTGCGGCCTGGAAGGCCGCTCCGTGGTCTGTGCCCCGCGCCCGGAGGATGCCGCGCGCGCTGCCGAGGAACTGCCCAAGGCCGACCGCGTGCTGGTGCGGGTGCTCGGCTTCGGCAGCGCCACCGCCGATTCGCCGCCGCGCGAGCTGGCGCTCTCCGACACGCCGGCGGCGCTGGCCGCCTTCCGCGCCCGGGTGCCGCCCGAGCAGGCGGAGGCGCCGCCGCCGGGCTTCAACCTGCAGGACGTCATCCAGCGGCTGCAACGCTACTTCTTCGCCCCGCAGTAAGCGGGGCCCCACCCGCCTAACCGGTGCGCTGCCCTGGCTTCCCGGGGCGCTCCCTCTGCGGGGCTTCCGCCCGCACGGTCTTCGCCCCGCGATCGGGCGATATGGCGAAGCGGTTCTCCGCCAGCGCCCCGGCCGCCATTACGCCCCCGCCGGAACGCCGCAGGAAAAGGCGGCGGGTCAGGAAGCCCGGCAGGCGTTGCGGGCTGCGGCTGCCCATGATCATCGTGCATCTCCCTGGCTGCATGGCGCGCGCGCCGGATCGCCGGAATGAACGGATGGACAGGTATCGGGTTGCGAGAGAAGCGCGACCTTCACGCTTCCCACGCTGCCCTCAACGACGCAGCCAGCGCCGCAGCCGCTCCGGCGCCTCGGCCATCGCCGCCTCGGCTCCGCAATAGGAGAAGCGGAGGAACCGGCGCCCACGCGCGCGGTCGAAATCCACCCCCGGCGTGGCGGCGATGCCGGCCTCGGCCAGCATGCGGGCGGCGAAATCCACGCTGTCATTGGTCAGGTGGCCGATATCGGCCCAGAGATAGAAGGCGCCGTCTGCCTCGGCGAGCCGGTCGAAGCCCGCTGCCGGCAGGCCGGCCAGCAGCGCATCGCGGTTACGGCGATAGGCGGCCTTGTTGGCCTCCAGCTCCGCCGTGCAGTCGAAAGCCGCTTCCGCCGCCACCTGCGAGACATGCGGCGCGCTGATGAACATGTTCTGCGCCAGGCACTCCACCGGGCGGATCAGGTCTTCCGGCAGCACCAGCCAGCCGATACGCCACCCCGTCATCGAGAAATACTTGCTGAAGCTGTTCACCACCACGGCGCTGGGACTGAAGGCGGCGGCGGTGCTCTCCGGCATGCCGTAAGAGAGGCCGTGATAGATCTCGTCCGAGATCAGCCGCACCCCATGCGCGTGGCACCAGCGGGCGATCGCCGCCAGTTCCTCCGGCGCCAGCATGGTGCCGGCCGGATTGCAGGGCGAGGCGACGATCAGTCCGTCCGGCAGCGGGTCCAGCGCCTCCAGCATGGCGATGGTCGGCTGGAAGCGGGTGGCGGCATCGCAGGGCAGAAGCTGCGGCACCATGCCGAGCGCGGTCAGGATATTGGCATAGGGCGGATAGTAGGGCGCGGCCATGGCCACGCGGTCGCCGGGGTCGAAGGCGGCCAGGAAGGCCAGCGGGAAGGCCCCGGAGGCGCCCACCGTCACCGCCACCCGCTCCACGGCGACCGGCGCGCCGTATTTCTCGGCCGAGTATCGGGCGATCCGCTCGCGCAGCGAGCGCAGGCCGAAGGCTTCCGTGTAGCCCATCGGCGCCCCCGCCTGCAGCGCGCGGATCGCCGCCTCGGCTGCTCCGCGCGGCGCCCCGGTGGAAGGCTGCCCGACCTCCATGCGCAGCACGCCGGGCGCGCCGGGGGGCAGGCTCAGCGCGGCGGCATTGGCGGCGGCGATGACGTCCATCACCAGGAAGGGCGGCGCCTCGGCGCCTCGTCCGGTCTTGAGCATGGGGCTTCCCTTGCGCGGCGTCGCAGAAAAAGGTCGGGGGAATGAATTCCCCCGAACCCCCTTCTTCTTTTTGTCAGTTGGTGTTGCGCTGGCGACCAGCGCCGAAAACTTGAAGAAAAAAGATGGGGGCCTGGGGGAATTCCTTCCCCCAGACTTTTTTTTACTGCCCGCCGACCAGCGCCAATCCCGCCCCGCGCGGATCGGTCGCCGCGGCGCAGCGGTCCTGGCTGCCCGGCAGGTAGCGCGGACAGCTGATGGCATTGGCGCGCCCCGGCTCCGGCACGGCGCCGACCGCCTCGCTCACCGGCGTGCCGTTCAGCAGCACACGCGCCGCCGGCAGGGCCAGCGCGATCGGTGCCGCCGCCTGCCCGGTGGCCGCCCCGGCATAGCGGAAGGCGCGCAGATTGGCGTTGTAGGCCAGGGTGGCCGCCAGCAGCGGTGGCTCGACACGGCCGCGATTGGGCGCGGCGCCAAGCAGGAAGCCGAGTTGCGGCACCACGCGCCCGGTACCGAACAGGTTGTTCAGCGTGAAGGCGCAGGAGACGGCATTGCCGTCCCTGTCCAGGGTGACGAGGCTGGCCGAGGCGGGCAGCAGCGGCACTGGGCCATCCAGCGGCGGCGGGTTGGTGAGCAGGCTGGTCGCATCTCCGCCGCGCTCGCGCCAGGCGCGCGAAACGGCGAGGCCGCGCTGGGAGGCGGCGTCCACCCCGGCGCCGGACTGCAGCGCCTGGAAGGCGGCGGCGCCCGCCAGCCCGCCATCGGCCGGCGGGGGCAGGAAAGCGAGCGTGTCGGAACCCACGCGCATCTCCAGCGGCTGCGCCACCACCGGCACGGAGGGGCGGAGATCAGCCAGGGTCAGCGGTCCGCCCGCTGTGCGGGAGAGTTCCACCACGCGGCGCGCCATGGCGCCCTGGTACATGTCGCCCACGCCGGCGATGCGCAGGGCCGAAAGCGTGCCGCCGAGATCGGGCTGCACCAGCCGCGCGCCCTCGGTGAGCGGGTGGCCGTCCGGGCCGGTGAAGACGGCGCGCGCCTGCGGGTCAGCCAGCAACGGCCCGGCCACGGCCGCGAGATCCTGCGCCAGGGCGCGGGAGGTGGTGGTGCCGAAGCGCGCGAGCTGCTCGGCCGGCGCCATCAGCTCGTTGAAGGGCCGGCGGGGCAGCCGCGTGTGCAGCGCGAAGAGACCGCGCGCCAGCATCGGCACCGCCGCCGGGCGGTCACCCACCGGCCCGCCCGGCGATGGCGCCGTGGCCGGGAAGAGCACCGCCTCGGTGCTGCCGCGCTCCTGGCTGAAGACGAGGCAGGCGCCGCCGCCGCCGAGCCCGGTGCGGGAAGGCAGCGTCACCGCCATGGCAAAGCCCGCCGCCACCGCCGCATCCACCGCCGTGCCGCCGGAGGAGAGCACCTCGCGCCCGACCAGCGCGGCGCGTGGCTCATCCGCCACCACGCCGCCCAGGAAGCCGCGCACATGGCCGAGTTGGCCCTCGGGCGGGGTATTGCTGCCGACCACGCTGTTCACGGCGCTGCCGAGGGTGCCGCAGCCGGACAGGCCCAGGACTCCTGCCGCCGCCAGCGCGGCGGCCCAGGATGCTGGCCGCTTTCGCCCGCTCCGGGCTAGGCTATCGGCCATGCGAAGCCTGCCGGCCCCGTTCCGCACGCTGCTGCTCATGCTGGCGTTCTTCACTCCGTTGCTGCTCGCCCGCGCCGTGCAGGCCCAGGGCGGTGACCAGGGCGGCCGCGGCGTCGCACTGATCCGGGACGCCGGGACGGAAAGCACGATCCGCGATTTCGCGCACCCCCTGTTCCGGGCGGCCGGGGCCGATCCGGCGCTGGCGCGCATTTCGCTGATCCAGGACCGGGCCATAGACGCCTTCGTCACCACCGGCAACCGCCTGTTCATCCACACCCGGTTGATCCGGCAGGCGGATTCGGCGGCGGAACTGGTTGGCGCGCTGGCGCATGAGGCGGGCCCTATCGCCGGCGGCCACCTGGCGCGGCCGCCCGGACAGGCTTCGCTGGGCGAGACGCAAGGGCGACTCGGCAACCCGCCCATGCACGACCTGGCCCTGGCGAAAGGAACCATGGTGAAGGAGAACCACCCGACGCCCGCGCCCTGGCCCTGCCCGACTGCGGGCGCAGGATCTGCGCAATGCCGCGCGCCCGGAGGACCTGACCCCGGAGCAGTGCGAGGCCGGACAGGCCCAGAGAAGGAGATGATGACCGCGTGACCCGAATCCGTACCAAGGCGGCGACACTGGCTCTCGGCGCGGCGCTGCTGCTCGGCGCGGCGGCACCGGCCGCCGCCCAGGCGCTCTCGCCGGAACAGCGCAAGGAAGTGGTGGACATCCTCCGCGAGGCGCTACGCAGCGACCCTTCCATCCTGCGCGAGGCTATTCTGGCCCTGCAGCAGGCGGAGCAGGACGACCGCGCCGGGGCACAGCGCGCCGCCATCGCCGCGCAGGCGGATGCGCTGCTGCGCGACCCGGCCGACCCGGTGAAGGGCAACCCGCGCGGAGACGTGACCATCGTCGAGTTCTTCGACGCGCGCTGCGGCTACTGCAAGACGCTGCACCCGACGATGGAGGCGCTGTTGCGCGAGGACCCGCAGGTCCGGCTGGTGCTGAAGGATCTGCCGATCCTCGGCCCGAACAGCCTGCTGGCCAGCCGCGCCCTGCTGGCGGCGCAGCGCCAGGGCAAGTACGCCTCCTTGCAGGATGCGCTGATGCGGCTGAAGGGCGAGCCGACCGAGGCGGCCCTACAGGCCGAGGCGGAGCGCGCCGGGCTCGACTGGGCGCGGCTGAAGCGCGACATGCAGGATCCAGCCTTGCAGGCCCGGCTGCAAGGGCACCTGGAACTGGCCCGCGCGATTGGCATCGAGGGCACGCCGGCCCTTGTGATCGGTGGAAAGCTCGTGCCGGGCGCGGTGGACCTGCCGACGCTGCGCCAGCTCGTGGCGCAGGCACGGCGCGAGGGAAAGCCGCCGGGCTGAGGTTCCGCCGCCGTGCAGTTGCCCATCCCGCCCCCGCGTATAAGAGTATCGGCGGGAGAACGACGGGGGGATGGCCGTGGTGGCGCAAGCAGGGGCGCTTCCGGTGGCGGGCCATGCGCCGCTGCCCGGATGCGGGGGACTCCAGGAGTGAGCGAGGCGGCGGCGCCGGATTTCCTGCCGCACTTCCCGGTGCGGCTACCGGTGCCGGACCTGCGACCCTGGCGGGCGGGCAACCTGATGGAAGGCGTCTGGAGCTTCACTGCCGAGGCGCCGGGCCCGCATGTCGTGCTGGTCAGCCTGATCCATGGCAATGAATTCGCCGGGGCGTCGCTGCTCGTGCGCTGGCTGGAGCAGGGCCTGCGCCCGGCGCGCGGACGGCTGACGCTGGTCTTTGCCAACCTCGCCGCTTTCGCCCGCTTCAATCCCGCCGATCCGACGCTCAGCCGCTTCCTGGACGAGGACATGAACCGCGTCTGGAGCGACCGCGTGTTGCAGGGCCACCGCCGCAGCCGCGAGTTGGATCGCGCCCGTGCTCTTTGCCCGCTGCTCGACAGCGCCGACCTGCTGCTCGACCTGCATAGCATGCTCTGGCCTTCCGACCCGCTGCTCATCACCGGCACGCCGCGTCGCGCGCTGCAGTTGGGGGCGCGGCTCGGCGTCCCGTCGTTGGTGGTGGCGGATGAGGGGCACAGCACCGGCCTGCGGCTGATCGACCGCCCCGGCTTCGCCGATCCGGCGGGCGGGCGCACCGCGTTGCTTGTGGAGGGTGGCCAGCACTGGGAGCCGGAGACGCTGGCTACGCTGGAAGGCTGCGCCACCGCCCTGCTGCGGGAAAGCGGCTGTATCGATTTCCCCGCCCCTTCCCCGCAGCCCGCCCCGCGCCTGGCCGAGGTGACGCAGACCGTGGTGGCGCGCACGCATGGCTTCGCTTTCGTGCAACCCTTCCGCGGCGGCACCGTGATCCCTGCCCGCAACACGCTGCTGGCGCTGGATGGGGAGGCGGAGATCCGCACCCCGCATGACGACTGCCTGCTGGTGATGCCCACTCCGCGCACCATGCGCGGCCATACTGCCGTACGCCTGGCGCGCTTTCTCTCGCCCGAAGAGATCTGACCTCGGGCGGGCAGCTCGGGGAGGCACGAATGGCCGCGTCCGATTGCAGGCCCCCGATTGCAGGCCATTGACGGATGGGGCAGCCTGACCGGCGCCGCATCAGACGGCGCATGAGGGAAGGACAGGATGGCGACCGGACGGCGCATCACCGAGCGGCAGGAACATGTTTCACCGGCGCTGGTGGCTGGCGCCGCCAAGGGCTTCGCGGTTCTCCGCTGAACCCACCCGCGGGAAGGAGCCCGTCATGCGCGTCGCCGCCGAGAATGTCCGCCGGCAGATCACCGGCATCCTGCTGGCCTGGGGCATGGACCCGGATCTCGTCGAAACCACGGCCGAGGCCATGGTGCAGACCGACCTGATGGGCATCGACTCGCACGGCCTGTCGATGCTGATGATGTACGAGACGCTGCGCGATGGTGGGCAGCTCAAGCTGCAGGCGCGGCCGCGCGTGGTGCGGCAGAACGCCTGCACGGCGCTGGTGGATGGCGGCGCCGGCCTCGGCCATCCCGTCGCCGCCATGGCGATGGAGCTGGCGGTGGAGAAGGCGCTGGCGGCGGGGATCGGTGCCGTGGGCGTGTTCAACTCGCACCATTTCGGCGCCGCCGGGCACTACGCGCGCATGGCCGCGCGGCGGGGCGTGTTGGGCATGGTGATGACCACGGCGCGCAGCATCACGGCGGTGCCGGCGCGCGGCGCGATCCCGATTCTCGGCACCAACCCGATTGCCCTTGCCGCACCGGATGCCGAAGGCGAGCCAGCCTTCGTGCTGGACATGTCGAGCACCACCGTCGCCGCCAACAAGGTCAAGGTCTACGACCTGAACGGCAAGCCGATGCCGCCGGGCTGGGTGGTGGATGGCGAGGGCCGCCCCGTCACCGACGCCGCCGAGGCCATGGCTTATCTCCACAAGCGCGCCGAGGGCGGGCTGACGCCGCTCGGCGGCGCCGTCGAGACCGGCGGGCACAAGGGCTACGGCCTCGGCGTCATGGTGCAGATCCTGGCCGGCACGCTGACGGGCGGGGCCTTCTCCTTCCTGCGCAACCGCACCGCGCCGCCCGGCGCACCGGACAATATCGGCCATTTCTTCCTGGCCATCGATCCCGCCGCCTTCCGCCCGCCGGAGGAATTCCACCAGGACCTCGGGGAGTTACTCGGCACGCTGCGCCAGACTCCGCCTGCCCGGCCGGACCAGCCGGTGCTGATCCCCGGCGACCCGGAGCGGAGCGAACATGCCGCGCGTAGCGCCGAGGGCATCCCCGTGCCGGAAACCCTGGCGCGGCATGTGCGCGACATCTGCGCGCGCTGCGGTGCCGACTATGTTCTGGAGCCCATGCCCGGCGCCGCGCGCCAGGGCTGAGAGGGAGCACACCATGCCGCCGATCACCCCTCCGGCCCGCCTCGCCTTCATCGGCCTCGGCGTGATGGGCGCGGCCATGGCCGCGAACCTGCAACGCGCCGGCTTCACCCTCACCATACATACCCGCAGCCGGGGCAAGGCCGCGACGCTGGAGCAGGCCGGCGCCGCCTGGGCGGAGAGCCCGGCCGAGGCGGCGCGCGGCGCGGCAGCGGTGGCGCTCTGCCTGCCCGATACGCCGGATGTCGAGGCGGTGCTCTTCGGCCCGCAGGGTGTGGCGGAAGGCCTGGCGCCCGGTGCGGTGGTGATCGACTTCTCCAGCATCGCCGCCAGCGCCACCGCCGGATTCGCACAGAGGCTGCAGGCGGAGCATGGCGCCTTGCTGCTGGACAGCCCCGTCTCCGGCGGCCCGGCCGGGGCGCGGGACGGCACCCTCACCTGTATGGTCGGTGGTAATCCGGCGGCCTTCGCCGCGGCGGGCGCCGTCTTCGCGGCGGTGGGGCGCAGCGTCACGCATCTCGGGCCGGCCGGCGCCGGCCAGGTCTGCAAGTCGGCCAACCAGCTGATCATCAGCGGCACCATGCAGGTGGTCTTCGAGGCGCTGGCGCTGGCCCGCAAGGCAGGGCTGGAGCCGGAGGCGATGCGGCAGGCGCTGCTCGGCGGCTCCGCTCGCTCGGCGGTGCTGGAGGCGCATGCGAAACGCTATCTCGATGGTGCCACCCAGCCGGGCTTCCGCGCCGAACTAATGCGCAAGGACATGCGGCTGGCCCTCGGCGCGGTGCGCGACCACGGCGTCTTCGCGCCCGGCACCGCGCTCGCGGCGCAGATGCTGGAGGCGCTGGTCAACAGCGGGCGCGGCGGCAAGGACTCCTCCGCGCTGGGCGAGCTGGTGGCGGAGCTTTCAGGGATCGGGGCGCAGCGCGACCCCGCGGCCTGACGGCCGCGGCGGCTCAGTTGATGCGCGGCACGGGCTTGGCGTAGAGCGGCGCCGAGACGTTCAGCGGGTTATGAACCACCATGCCCGGATTGGGGTAGTAGTCCACGAAGAGGTTGATCCGGTCGCGCTTGCCGTTGTTGCGCACCGAATGACGCACGCGGTTGTTGAAGTCGTAGGCGTGGCCCTTCAGCATGTTGAACTTGCGGCCGTCGATCTTGTACTCGACGGTCGGCGTGCTGCTGAGCGAGACGTGGATGCGGTGCGCGCGCGCCGCCATTGGGTGGCCATCGACATGCGGCGCCACATGGTCACCCGCCTTCAGCCGCACCAGCGCCAGCCGCGTGACCACGCCATTCGGCGTTTTCAGCGACGAAATGACCTGATCCACCACCGGCTGCAGCACGTCCTTGTACTGCAGCCATTCCGGCATGGTGAAGACCGGCCAGAGGTCGGTGTCCTCGCGGGCGATCGGCATGTATTTCTCGGGATCGACGCCGCGCTCCTTGGCCCAGACGTAGATCAGATCCTCGAAATGCTGGATGCCCGTGCTGTTGGCCGAGGGGTGCCACTCGGTCTTCATCAGGATGTTGTCGGCCGCCGCATGCGCGCCGGAAGCCAGGATGTCCCGGCGCATGGTGTTGCCGGTCCAGTCCTCCTCGGTGAGACCCTCGACCACCTTTAGCAGGCCGCTGATGTCGATCGCGCCCAGGTCCCTCAGCGGAACTCCGATATCCATGGCACTCTCCCCCAAGCGGCCAGAATTTGCGCCCGCCGCCCGGAGCAAGTCAACGGGCGGCGGCCCTGCGCTCAGGCCGGCTCGCCGGTCACCGGCGGGAAGCCGAGCTCCTGCATGAGGGCGCCGATGGCGGCGATCGCCCGCTCCACCGCCGCTGCATCGATACCCTTGGCGACCAGCGCCACACCATTGCCGGTCGGCCGGTAATAGGGATAGGAGCCGATGTCGATCTCGGGGAATTCGGCCTGGATCCGGCCCAGCCCCTCGGCGAGTTGGCCTTCCATCAGCCCGTTGGCGTGCACCGCGCGGGAGACCACCGGAGCGCCGCCCTTCAGCCTCGGCGCCAGCCCGTCGAACATCGCCTGCATGATGCGCGGCACGCCGGCCATGACATGCACATTGCCGATAATGAAGCCGGGCGCGACCGAGACGGGATTGTCGATCAGCGTGGCGCCGCGCGGCATGGTGGCCATGCGCTGGCGGGCGGTATTGAAGTCGCCGGGCGGATTCTGCCGCGCGTAATGCGCCGCCAGGCGCTCCCAGGCTTCCGGATGCGGCTCCCAGGGCAGCCCGAAGGCGGCGGCGATGCATTCGGCGGTGATGTCGTCATGCGTCGGGCCGATGCCACCCGTGGTGAAGACGTAGTCGAACTTCGCCCGCACCTCGTTGACGGTGGCGATGATGGTCTCCCGCACATCCGGAATGACGCGCACCTCACGCAGCGGAATGCCGATCTCGCCGAGCCGGGTCGCCAGGAATTTCAGGTTGGCGTCCTGCGTGCGGCCCGAGAGCACCTCGTTGCCGATGATGAGCAGGCAGGCGGTGGGGTTCGTCACGTGCGGGCTCCTCCTAGCCGGGCCTGCCGCGCCCTTCCCGGTCGGCGCGGCAGCGGCGCCCGCATCATCCTCCCGCATCGCCCGGCCGGAAAGGGTCGCCGCCGGCTCCCGCACGGCCATGATGGCGTTTTCTCACGCGCCTCGCCTGGCCGCTGGTCCACCGCAAAGATGTGATGGGCCGGGCGCGCGAGGAACGCATGGAAAATGCACCGTGCGCGTTCTTTCGGCGTGAAGGCTCGCGGCTGTTGGACCGGCGGCTCACCGGGGCGGTGCCATCCTTGTGGCAAGGGGCGCATGGACCGCACGGCGTGCATCGGACAAGCCGCATCCATCTGGAACAGCTCAGGCCCCAAGAGGCACCCATGGATTCAGAGCTGCTGCTCTTCATCTCGATCGGGTTCGTTGCCCAGCTCGTCGATGGCGCGCTCGGTATGGCTTTCGGCATTCTCTGCAGTTCAGGGCTGCTGGCCCTGGGACTGCCACCGGCCCTGGCGAGCGCCTCCGTCCACGCCGCCGAAACCGCCACGACAGCGATGTCCGGCCTGTCGCACTTCTATAACCGCAATCTGGACAAGCGCCTGTTCCTGCAGCTCGTCGTGCCGGGGGTGCTTGGGGGAATCTTCGGCGCCTATCTGCTGACCGGCCTGCCAGAGCGGGCGGTGAGGATCTTCGTCGCCGTCTATCTGGTCGCCATGGCGGCCCTGATCTTCGGGCGGGCGCTGGGGCATATCCAGGGCAGGCGCCACCCACCCCCGCAACTGCTCGGTGTCGGGGGCGGCTTCCTGGATGCCATTGGCGGGGGCGGCTGGGGGCCCCTTGTCGCCTCGGCGCTCCTGGCGACCGGCAATGAGGCGCGGCGCTCGATCGGCACGGTCAACTGCGCGGAGTTCTTCGTCACCGTCGCGATCTCGGTGACTTTCCTGCTGCATCTCGACATCAGCCGCTACGGCCACGTCGTGCTTGGCCTGATCATTGGAGGCGGCATGGCCGCACCGCTGGCCGGCTATCTGCTCCGGATCATGCCCCAGAAGCTGGCACTGAGCCTGGTCGGGGTGGTGGTATCCAGTCAGGCGGTGGTGACGGTCTATGGCCTGGTCACACGCTGACCAGGGTAGACCACCGGGCTTCCATAGCTGCCGAGGCCCGGCGGCCCCTCCGGCGCGGCGAGAAGGAAGGCGTGCGGAGAAAGCCGGCTCCCCCGGAGGCACCGGGAGGAGGCCGGCCTGCTCTCAGAGGAAATCCCGCAGCAGCGCCACCAGGGGCTTGTCGGCGGGCGGCATGGCATAATCGGCCAGTTTGTTGGGCCGGACCCAGGCGAGCGCCTGCCCTTCCCGCGCCGTGACGCCGCCTTCCCAGCGGCGGCAGAGATAGAGCGGCATCAGCAGATGGAAACGCCCCGCATCGTGGCTGGCAAAGGTGAAGGGCGCCAGGCAGGCCGCCGAGACGTCGATGTCCAGCTCCTCCTTCAGCTCGCGGATCAGCGCGTCCTCCGGCGTCTCGCCGGGGTTCAGCTTGCCCCCCGGGAATTCCCAGAGCCCGGCCATCGGCTTACCTTCGGGCCGGCGGGCCAGCAGCACGCGGCCATCCGAATCCACCAGCGCGCAGGCGGCGACCAGCAGCATCGGCTTGGCGTCGGAGGGTGGCGCTTCGGCGAGGAGCGGCGGTTCGGGCAGCGGCACCGGGGCGGTGAGATCCTCCCGCCCGCCCTCGAAGAGCAGCACCGGCAGCTTGGCACTGCGGGCCAGGAAGTGCGCTTCGCCCCGCCCGGCTTCGACCAGTCCGATCCGCCGCAGGACGGCGGCGGAGCGGAGGTTCTCCTCCAGCACATGGGCAAAGATGCGGTCGAGGTCGAGATGGGCGAGGCCCCAGCGCGCCAGCCGCCCCGCGGCCTCGGCGGCGACGCCGAAGCCCCAGAAGCGCCGGCCGATCCAATACCCCAGCTCGGCGCGCCGGGTCTCCGGCTGGCGGGTCAGCCCGACGCAGCCGACCAGCACCTCGGTGTCGCCGTCCTGGCCGACGATGGCGAGATGCCAGGCGGAGCCTTCCGCGAACTGGCGGTGTGTGGAAGCGATCCACTCATCCGCCAGCTCGCGCGGATAGGGGAAGGGCACGCGGCTGAGCCAGCGCACCACTTCCCAGTCGTTGATCAGCCGGTGCAGGTCCGGCGCGTCCTCAGGCTGCAGCGGGCGCAGCGTCAGCCGCTCGGTACGGAGGGGAGCGAAATCGATTGTCATGATGGCGTGTCCGGGCCCCGTGGCGCGTCGCGCCACGGGGCCGCGGGTACTACCGCTTCCACCAGCCACGCTTCCTCGGCGCGTCCGGGACGGAGTCCACCAGCACCGGCTGTACCGGCGGGGCGGCCTGCGGCTCCCCTGCCGCCGGGCCGGGCTCCGCCGGCACCGGGGGTGCCTCGGCGGGTGTCACCGGCGCTTCGGGCACGGCATCGGCGAGCGCCGCCGGCTCAGGGACCGGCGTCTCGGCGACCGGAGCTTCGGGCTCGGGTGCCGCGGCGACGGCCTTGGCGCGCGTCGTGCGGGTGCGGCGCGGCTTGGCCGGCGCGGCTTCCGCAGCGGGTGCCGCTTCGGCCTCGGCCGGCGTGGCCTCGACGGCGGCCTTGGCACGCGTCGTGCGGGTGCGGCGCGGCTTGGCCGGCGCGGCTTCCGCAGCGGGTGCCGCTTCGGCCTCGGCCGGCGTGGCCTCGACGGCGGCCTTGGCGCGCGTCGTGCGGGTGCGGCGCGGCTTGGCCGGCGCGGCTTCCGCAGCGGGTGCCACTTCGGCCTCGGCCGGCGCAGAGGCCGGCGGCTCGGCAACAGCCTCGCCGGCCGGAGCGACCTCAGGCTGCACTGTCGCCTCGGTCACGGGCGCCTCGGGCGCCGGCTCCGGTCGCGCCGCGGCCACCGGGCCCGGCTCCGTCACCGGTGCCGCGGAAGGCACGACCGGCGCCACCGGTGCAACATCGGCCTCGGTGGCGGGCAGGCCGGCCGGCTTCGCGGCCACCCCCTGCTGCGCAGCCTCCTCCGCCGCGGCCATGGCATCGAAGATGTCGTCGAGCGTGCCCGCGAAGGGGTCGGCCGGGGTCGGTCCGGCATAGGCCGGGCGCGACTCCGCCTCCTCCCCCGGGCGGCGGCGGCCACCCCGGCGGCCCCGACGGCGCGGCAGGCGGCGGTCCGCCTCGGCCTCCGGCGTGGCCTCGGCGGCAGCTTCCGGCGCGGCGGCGGGCGCGATGTCCTCGGCCTCCTCGCCCTCTTCCTCCTCGGCTTCGGTGGCATCCGCCTCGGCGGCTTCGATGCCGGGCGCGCCGGTCATCTCCTCGCGGCGGCCTCCCCGGCGGCGGCGACGGCGGCGGCGGCGGCGCTCACCATTGCCCCGCTCCTCCTCGCCCTGACCGGAGGGCGCCTCGCCGCTGACCTCCGCCGGCATGGCGGCCGGCGCCTCGGGAACCGTGACCACCGGCTCGGGCTCGGCCTCTGGCGCGTAGTCCATGCGCAGCGCCGCGGGCGCGGCGACCGGCTCGGCGACGATCGGAGCGCGCGTGCGCTCGATCTGGATGGCCGGGCCGCTGAGCTGCGCATCCGGCTCGAACAGCACCGCCATGCCATAGCGCGCCTCGATCTCGGAGAGGCGGTCACGGCGGCGGTTCAGCAGATGAATGGCGATGTCCGGCGCGATGCGCACGCAGATCTCGGCGGCGCGGCGCTTGGCGCCCTCCTCCTCGATCTGCCGCAGCACCTGCAGCGCGGCGCTTTCGGCGCTGCGGACGATGCCGAGCCCCTGGCAATGCGGGCAGGTGATGAAGGAATGCTCGGTGACGGAGGGGCGCAGCCGCTGCCGGCTCATCTCCAGCAGGCCGAAATGGCTGATACGGCCGACCTGGATGCGGGCGCGGTCGTTCTTCAGCGCCTCCTTCAGGCGGCGCTCCACCTGCGCGTCGTTGCGCGAGGACTCCATGTCGATGAAGTCGATGACGATGAGGCCGGCGAGGTCGCGCAGCCGCAGCTGGCGCGCGATCTCCTCCGCCGCCTCCAGGTTGGTGCGCAGCGCGGTGTCCTCGATGTGCCGGTCGCGCGTGTTGCGGCCCGAGTTCACGTCGATGGCGACCAGCGCCTCGGTCTGGTTGATGACGATGTAGCCGCCGGAGCGAAGCTGCACGGTGGGCGACATCATCGCGTCGAGTTGCGCCTCGACGCCATGGCGCGCGAAGAGCGGCACGCTGCTGTCGCGGTAGAGCCGGATCTTGCGCTCGTTGTGCGGCATCAGCATCCGCATGAAGTCGCGCGCCTGGCGGTAGGCGTCCTCGCCCTCGATCTGGATGTCCTCGATGTCGCGGCCAAAGACATCGCGGATCGAACGCTTGATGAGGTCGGCTTCCTCGTAGATCAGTGCCGGCGCGACGGATTGCAGGGTGCGCTCGCGGATGTCGTCCCACAGCCGCAGCAGGTATTCGCAGTCGCGCAGGATCTCGGGCTTCGGGCGGCCGGCGCCGGCGGTGCGGACGATCAGGCTCATGCCGCGCGGCATGCCGAGTTCCTGAATCACCTCGCGCAGCCGCTTGCGGTCGGCGATCGAGGTGATCTTGCGCGAGATACCCCCGGCACGCGGCGAGTTCGGCATCAGCACGGAGAAGCGGCCGGCAAGGCTGATATAGGTGGTCAGCGCCGCACCCTTGTTGCCGCGCTCCTCCTTCACGACCTGCACCAGCATGACCTGCCGGCGGCGGATCACCTCCTGGATCTTGTAGTGGCGCAGGAAGCGCGGCGGGATGCGACGCTCGCCGCGCACCTCCTCGGCCTCGTCCTTGTCGCGGCCGCCCAGCGTCTCGGGCGCTGGGCCCTCATCCTCCACCGGCATGCCTTCATGCGGCACGGTGGCCTCGGCGGCGGCGGCCTCGGTGGCGACCAGCTCCTCCGGCGTGGCGGAGCGGGTCTCGTCATGCATCGCCATCGGCTGCGAGCGCGGCGTCACCTGGCCGGGCTCGACCTCGCGCGGATGCTCCGGCTCGTAGGATTCGCTGAAGCTGGAGGGCGGGGCCGCCGCGGCACGCGCCGCGCCATCATCGGCGGCATCGGCATCGGCGACCTGCTCGATGGCGGCGGCGACAGCCTCCGCCTCGGCATCGCTCACCTCATCCTCGTCCTCTTCGTCCTCGGCGGCTTCCTGCGCCTGCATGGCCAGCAGCCGCTCCCGGTCCGCGACGGGGATCTGGTAGTAGTCGGGGTGGATCTCGCTGAAGGCGAGGAAGCCGTGGCGGTTGCCGCCGTATTCGACGAAGGCGGCCTGCAGGCTGGGCTCAACCCGGACCACCTTGGCCAGGTAGATATTGCCCTTCAGGGGCCGCTTGTTCTCGGTCTCGATATCGAATTCATCGATCCGGTTGCCGTCCAGCACCACCACCCGTGTCTCTTCGGAGTGGGATGCATCGATCAGCATGCGCTTGGTCATGAATCGGGATGCTCCAGGCCGCCGGCGCGTTCGCGCTGCCGGCGGCGGCAATAAGTGGGCAGGCCCGAGGCAGCGGGGTCGCGCAGGCGGCGTGGCGTGAAGCGTGCCATGCGGCTCTGGTCTCGACCTCTCGTCTCGGCGGGCCACGCCCCGAAGGCGGGCCCTTGTTGAGCGCGCCGCGCGCAGGCCCCGGAAACGCGCCTCCGGCATCGCAGCGCGACACCCTTCGGACACGAACGGGCCAGCGGCAGGCACGGGCCGGACTGGCAGGCGACAAAGCCGGGCCCATCCTTCCGCACCGTGATCTCCGCGCCGGTGGAGCGGGCCGCAGAAGCCTGGCGAAACCGGGAGGCGCATGCCCCGATCTTCGGGGGGCGATCCCTTGCCAGGGCCTCGGGGCCGCGCCGCCCGCCGGCCTGCCGCGCAGCGGAAGGGCCAGCATCGGGCCGGGCGGCCGCGCCCGGAACCTCCACCGGCAGCGTTCGCCGCCGGGGCAAGGCACCATAGGCGCCCCCCAATGCTTCCACAAGTCATTGCCGCGTTGGGATGTTACATGAAGTAATGCCGTGATCGCGTAATTCGGCCATGATAAAGCCCGCCCGCCGGGGTGCCGCGCCGTGGGGACGGCGCGGCGGGACGGAGCGCTGCCTCAGCCTCTCCCGCCCGGCGACAGCGGCGCGGCCGTCAGCCGGCCACGTCACGGGCGCCTCGCGGCAGGGGGAAATTGCCGCCGGCGCCCGGCCACCGCGATGCACGGGGGGAAGTCGCATCATGTCTCTCGCACCCCAACGGCGGCAGCTGCTGCAGATGACGCTGGGCCTGTTGGCGGGTCTCTCGGGGCTGGCGCCACGGCTGGCGGAAGCCGCCGTCACCGCCGCCCAGCTCGAACGCGCCGAGCGCCACGCGCGGCTGACGCTGGACCTCAGCACCGCCGCCAGTTGGAAGCTGACCGCGCAGACACGCCCGGCCCGGCTGGTGCTGCACCTGCCCGGCACCGTGTGGCGCGGCCCGGCCCAGCTCGCCGGCGCCGGCCCGGTGCGGCGGGCACGCTGGGACGCCCGCAGGCACACCTTGTCCCTGGACCTTGCCGGGCCGGTTTCCGTCGTCCGCGCCGCGGCACAGGAGGGCGGCCTGGTGATCGAGGTGGCCCCCGGCACCGCCGCCGGCTTCGCCCGGCTGGCGCGCGGCACCATCGCCCAGGGGCGCGCCGGCGGCCGCGCCACCGCCGCGCGCCAGCTGCCCCTGGTCGTCATCGATCCCGGCCATGGAGGGAAGGATCCGGGCACCATCGGCGTCACCGGCACCTACGAGAAGCGGATCACCCTCCCCGCGGCGCTGGAGCTGAAGCGGCAGCTGGAGGCCGGCGGCCGCTGCCGCGTGGCAGTAACCCGCTCGCGCGACATCTTCATCCCGCTGGCCGACCGGGTGGAATTCGCCCGCAAGCGGCAGGCGACGTTGTTCCTCTCGCTGCACGCCGATTCGGCGCCGGGGGCACGCGGTGCCAGCGTCTATACCCTCTCCGACCGCGCCTCGGACGCCCTCTCCGCCCGGCTGGCGCAAAGCCAGAACCGGGCCGACGCCGCAGGCGGGCTGCACCTGCCGGAGGTCTCACCCGAGGTGGAGCGCATCCTCTATTCGCTGGTGCGGCAGGAAACGAAGGTGGGCTCCGCCCGGCTGGCACAGTTCGTGGTGGAGACGCTCGGCGACAGCGTGCCGCTGCTGCCCAATACCCACCGTCAGGCCGCCTTCGCCGTGCTGAAGGCGCCGGACGTGCCCAGCGTGCTGGTGGAAATGGGTTTCCTGAGCGACCGGCGGGACGAGGCGGCCCTGAAGCGGCCCGCGCACCGCGCCCAGGTGGCGCGCGCCCTGGCGCTGGCGGTGAATGGTTGGCTGGCGCGGCACCAAGCGGGACTGATCAGCACGGGGTAAAAAAGCCTGGGGGAAAGAATTCCCCCAGACCCCTGTCTTTTTTCTTCGAGTTGCCCGCGCTGGCGGCCAGCGCAGCGCCAAACCGACAAAAAGAAGATGGGGGTCCGGGGGAATTCCTTCCCCCGGCTTTTTTCTTTTCAGGCCTGCCGGCCGTGGCAGTGCTTGTACTTCTTCCCCGAGCCGCAAGGGCAGGCCGCGTTGCGCGGCGTGCGGTACCAGGTCGAGGGGTCCTGCGGGTCCACCCCGTCCACCGCGCGCGGCACGGCCGGAGCGAAGGCGGCATCCGCCGGGGCATGCGTCCAGGGGTCGCCCGCGGCGCCAACCATGTCCGGCTCGGGGTGGCGCATGTCCGTCACCATCACCGGCGCGGGCTCCGGCGGCGGGGCAGCGGGGCTGATCTGGATGCGCAGCAGCAGCGAGGTCACGCGCTCGCGCAGTTCGTCGAGCATCGTGTTAAAGAGGTTGAAGGCCTCGCTCTTGTACTCGTTCAGCGGGTCGCGCTGGCCGTAGGCGCGCAGGCCGATGCCCTGGCGCAGATGGTCCAGGTTCAGCAGGTGCTCTTTCCACACCGCGTCGAAGACCTGCAGCAGCACCGACTTCTCGACCGAGCGCATGAACTCGGGGCCGATCTCGGCGGCGCGGGCGGCGGCGGCACGGTCGGCGGCCGACTCGATGCGTTCGCGCACCGCGACCTCGTCGATACCCTCCTCCTTGCCCCAGGCTTCGATTGGAAGATCAAGGCCGAGATGGTCATGCACCTGCTGTTGCAGGCCGGTGAGATCCCACTGCTCCGGATAGGCATTCTCGGGAATGGCTTTGGCCACCATCGCGGCGATGGTCTCGCGCCGCATTTCCTCGACCGTCTCCGAGACGTCCGTCGCCTGCATGAAGGCGCGCCGCTGGGCGTAGACCTCCTTGCGCTGGTCGTTCATGACGTCGTCGTATTTCAGCAGGTTCTTGCGCGTGTCGAAGTTGCGCGCCTCGACCTTCTTCTGCGCCTTCTCCAGCGCCCGGTTGATCCAGGGATGGATGATGGCCTCGCCTTCCTTGAGGCCGAGCTTCTGCAGCATCCCGCCCATGCGGTCGCTGCCGAAGATGCGCATCAGGTCGTCTTCGAGGCTGAGGAAGAAGCGGCTGGCGCCCGGGTCGCCCTGGCGGCCGGAGCGGCCGCGCAGCTGGTTGTCGATGCGCCGCGATTCGTGCCGCTCGGTGCCGACGACGAAAAGGCCACCCGCCTGCTTCACGATCTCCTCGTCGTGCTTCACCTGCTCGCGGGTCTTCGCGAGATGGGCCTCCCATTCCGGTCCCTCATGCGGGCCGGGGAAACTGGCCTCGGCCAGCATCTCGGCATTGCCGCCGAGTTTGATGTCGGTGCCGCGGCCGGCCATGTTGGTGGCGATGGTGACGGCGCCCGGGCGGCCGGCCTGAGCAATGATGCCGGCCTCCTGCTCGTGGTAGCGGGCGTTCAGCACCGCGTGCGGCACGCCCTCCTTCTTCAGCAGGGCGCTGAGCAGCTCGGACTTCTCGATGCTGGTGGTGCCGACGAGCACCGGCTGCTTGCGCGCCTGCGCCTCCTTCACCAGCGCCGCAACCGAGGCGTATTTCTCGGCCGCCGAGCGATAGACCTCATCGTCATTGTCCTGGCGGATGACGGGCACATTGGTCGGGATCTCGACCACTTCGAGCTTGTAGATCTCGGCGAACTCGTCCGCCTCGGTGGCGGCGGTGCCGGTCATGCCCGACAGCTTGGGATAGAGGCGGAAGTAGTTCTGGAAGGTGATAGAGGCCAGCGTCTGGTTCTCAGGCTGGATCTCGACGTGCTCCTTCGCCTCCAGCGCCTGGTGCAGCCCCTCCGAGTAGCGCCGGCCTTCCATCATACGGCCGGTGAACTCGTCGATGATGACGACCTTGCCTTCGCGGTTGACGATGTAGTCCACGTCACGGGCAAAGAGCGTGTGCGCGCGCAGGCTCTGGTTGACGTGATGGACGAGCGCGACGTTGTGGAAGTCGTAGAGGTCGCCCTCCTCCAGCAGCGCGGCCGCGCGCAGCATCTGCTCCACCGTCTCGGCACCCTGCTCGGTCAGGGTGACGGTGCGCATCTTCTCGTCCTTCTCGTAGGTCTCCTTGTCCTTCACCAGCTCCGCCACGACCGTATCCACCTTACGGTAGAGGTCGGAACTGTCCTCGGCGGGGCCGGAGATGATCAGCGGCGTGCGCGCCTCGTCGATGAGGATGCTGTCCACCTCGTCCACGATGGCATAGTTGAAGTCGCGCTGGACCATCTCGTCCAGGCGGTACTTCATGTTGTCGCGCAGGTAGTCGAAGCCGAACTCGTTGTTGGTGCCGTAGGTGATGTCGCAGGCATAAGCCTCGCGCCGCTCGCCATCGGTCAGCCCATGCACGATGCAGCCGCAGGAGAGGCCGAGGAAATTGTACAGCCGCCCCATCTGGCCGCTGTCGCGCGTGGCCAGGTAGTCGTTCACGGTGATGACGTGCACGCCCTTGCCCGCCAACGCGTTGAGATAGACCGGCAGCGTGGCGACCAGCGTCTTGCCTTCGCCTGTCTTCATCTCGGCGATGCGGCCGGAATGCAGCACCATGCCGCCGATCATCTGCACGTCGAAGTGGCGCATGCCGAGCACCCGCTTCGAGGCCTCGCGCACGGTCGCGAAGGCCTCGGGCAGCAGGTCCTCCAGACCCTCGCCCTGGGCCAGCCGCTCGCGGAAGCGGGCGGTCTGACCCCGCAGCTCCTCGTCCGACATGGCCTCGACCTTGGGCTCCAGGGCCGTGATGGCGGGCAGCCGGGCGCGGAACTGCTTCAGCACACGGTCGTTCGAGGTGCCGAATACGGCGCGGGCGAGGCGGGCGAACATGGGGCTGCGATATTCTCCGAGGGCCGCCCTTGCACCGCCACCCGACCGGCGCGAGCCACCGGGGCGAGCTCAGGCCAGGCACGGCCGGGGTCATCCGGCGGACCGGACGGACGGCGGGCGATAGGCTGCGTCACGCGCACAGATAGGCGGGGGGCGCGCCAGGGTCAACGAAACCTGGCATGACAGGCAGGAAACCCGCCCTCCTCCTCGCCGGGAATCCCGCTTCGGGGAGGCCCCTCCGGACGCCCAGCCGTGGCGCGCCGCCTTTCTGTCGTGCTTCGCCACACTCTGTCACCCCCACGCGATTGTGGGCGGCGGGCCGATCCGGCATCTTGAACTGTCCAGCCGCGAAGGCACATGCCGCGAATGCGTTTTTCTGCCCTGACCCTTTCCGCCCTGCTCCTGGCCACGACGGCCGCCACGATGCCAGTCCTCGGGCCAGCCCTGGCCCAGGCCCCGGGAGCGCCAACCCCCACGCCGGCCCCGGCCCAGCCTCCGGCTGCCGCCCCCGGCGCCGCCGATCCGGTGGTCGCCCGCGTTGATGGCGAGGCGCTGCGCCTGTCCGACGTGCAGGCCGCCGTCAACCAGTTGCCGCCCGATATGCGGGGCGCCCCACTGCCCATGCTCTTCCCGCTGGTGCTCGACCAGCTCATCGCCCAGAAGGCGCTGGTGACCGCCGCCCGCGCCCAGGGAATCGATAAGGAGCCGGCCGTGCAGGAAGCCGTCCGCCGCGCCGAGGAGGAGCAGCTTCAGCAGGCCCTGCTGCGCCGGGAGATCACGCCCGCCCTGACCGAGGAAGCCCTCCGCGCGCGCTATCAAAAGGAGATCGCGGGCAAGCCGGGCGAGGAGGAGGTGCATGCGCGCCACATCCTGACCGGCAGCGAGGCCGATGCCCGCGCCGCCCTGGCCGAGGTGCGCAAGCCCGGCGCCGACTTCGCCGAGGTGGCGAAGCGCCGCTCCACCGGCCCCGGAGCCCAGCAGGGCGGCGATCTCGGCTTCTTCAAGAAATCCGACATGGTGCCGGAATTCGCCGAGGCCGCTTTCGACCTGAAGGCGGGCGAGATCAGCAAGGAGCCGGTGAAGAGCCCCTTCGGCTGGCATGTCATCAAGGTGGAGGAGCGCCGCACCGCGCCGACCCCGAGCTTCAAGGAGAGCGAGGAGTCGCTGCGCCAAGCCGCCTTCGAGGAGGCGGTGAACGCCGCCGTGGAGAAATACCAGAGCGGCGCCAAAGTGGAGCGCTTCAACATGGACGGCTCGCCGCGCGCCGCTGCCCCCGCCTCCCCGTCCCTGCTCGACGGCGCCAGCCCGCCGCCGGCCCAGCCGCGGCCGTGACCCGTGCGGGCCGGGCCCGCCCCGTGCTCCGGCCCGCTTCAACCGACGCAGGCTTTGCGGTAACGCTTCCGCGCTCCAGTGGAAGGACGTCCCCTCATGGCCGGTAAGGACCTGCCTGTCTCCCCTCTCGCCATTCCCATGCCGGAGGTGCCGCCCATCGCCGGCGTGCGCCTCGGTGTGGCGGCCGCCGGCATCCGCTACAAGGGCCGCAACGATCTCACCTTCATGGAGTTCGCGCCCGGCACGACCGTGGCGGGTGCCTTCACCCGCAACAAGTGCCCTGGCGCCCCGGTGGACTGGTGCCGCGCGGCCCTGAAGGGCGGCAAGGCGCGGGCGCTGGTGGTGAATGCCGGCAATGCCAATGTCTTCACCGGCAAACCCGGGCGGGTGGCGGTGCAGGCCAGTGCCGAGGCAGCCGCCGCGCTCGTCGGCTGTAGGCCGCGCGAGGTCTTCCTGGCCTCCACCGGTGTCATCGGCGAGACGCTGCCGCATGAGAAGCTGACCGCCGCCCTGCCCGCGCTGCACGGCAAGCTCTCGGAGAATGCCTGGGCCGAGGCGGCGCGCGGCATCATGACCACCGACACCTTCCCCAAGGCCTGCCTTCGCAAGGCCGAGATCGGCGGGGTGGAGGTGACCATCGCCGGCATCGCCAAGGGTAGCGGCATGATCGCGCCGGACATGGCAACGATGCTCTGCTTCATCGCCACGGATGCAAAGATCCCGGCGGCGGCGCTCCAGGCGATGCTGAAGAAGGGGGTGGACGCCAGCTTCAACCGCACCACCGTCGATTCCGACACCTCCACCAGCGACACCGTGCTGCTCTTCGCCACCGGCCAGGTGAAGCACCCGCGCGTGCCGGCCGAGGGCGGAACCATGCTGCGCGGCTTCGCCAAGGCGCTGAATGAGCTGCTGCTGGATCTGGCGCTACAGGTGGTGCGCGACGGCGAGGGCGCGCAGAAGCTGATCCGGGTGGATGTGACCGGCGCCACCACGGCCCGCTCGGCGCAGAAGATCGCCATGGCGATCGCCAATTCGCCGCTGGTCAAGACCGCCATCGCCGGCGAGGACGCCAATTGGGGCCGCATCGTCATGGCCGTCGGCAAGGCCGGCGAGCCGGCGGACCGGGACCGTCTTTCCGTCGCCGTCGGTGGCGTCTGGATGGCCCGGGATGGCGGCGTGGTGCCGGGCTATGACGAGGCGCCCGTGGTCGCCCACATGAAGGGGCGCGAGATCGAGATCGCCGTGGATATCGGGCTCGGCAAGGGCAAGGGCACCGCCTGGACCTGCGACCTCACCCACGGCTACATCGATATCAACGGGTCGTACCGGAGCTGACGCCCCGGGGCGCGGGGGATGCCCTCCCCCGCCACCGCGTCAGCGATAGACGATGATGGGGCTGCCCCCCTCATGGCCGATAACCACCGGGGTACCGGCCGAGAGGTTGCCTTCCGCCTGGCCGGAGTAATGGATCACCGACTCGCCCTGCTCCTGCCCCACCGCGGAGGGCATGCCCTGGCTCACCGCCTCGCTATGCGCATGGGAGGGAAGAGGGGGGTCCCAGCTATTGGCCATGGCGGCGCCGGAGAGGCCCATCATCATCGCCGAGGCCAGCAGGATATTCCGGATCATGACTTCATTCCTCAACTCTGGCCGGCATCACCGCCGGTCTTCTGTTGAGGGAGAGATGGGCCGATGGCCGCGCTTCCGCCAATTCGACGGTGCGATGCCGATCATCCGCGAAAGCGATCACCAGGGCGGCGGCACCGTTACCGCTTAGGCGCGCCGCGTGACGCCAGGACGATGCGCGAAGGAAGTTTCCGCGCCGCCCGTCAGGCGACGCCGTGCCGCCCCATCTCCAGGAACTTCTCGCGCCGCCGTGCCTTCAGCGTGCCGCCATCCAGGGCCAGCAGCGGCTCCAGGCTGGCCCATACTTTCTCACCCACCGCCCGCACCGTCCCCGCCGGGTCGCGATGCGCGCCGCCCAGCGGCTCCGGCACCACGGCGTCGACCAGGGCGAGGCGGCTGAGATCCTGCGCCGTCAGCTTCAGCGCATCGGCCGCCGTGCTGGCCTGCGCGGCGTCGCGCCAGAGGATGCTGGCGCAGCCCTCGGGGCTGATCACCGAATAGATCGAATGTTCCAGCATCAGCACGCGATCGGCGGCGGCCAATGCGATGGCACCGCCCGAGCCGCCCTCGCCGATGATGGTGGCAACGAAGGGGACCGGCGCATCGAGGCAGGCCTCGATCGAGCGGGCGATGGCCTCGGCCTGCCCGCGCGCCTCCGCCTCGACGCCCGGGAAGGCGCCGGCCGTGTCCACGAAGGAGAGGATCGGCAGGCCGAAGCGCCCGGCCAGTTCGATCAGCCGGCGCGCCTTGCGGTAGCCCTCGGGCCGTGCGCTGCCGAAGTTGTGCTTGATGCGGCTTTCCGTATCGGTGCCCTTCTCGGTGCCCAGCACCATCACCGCCTGACCGCGGAAGCGGCCGAGGCCGCCGACCACCGCCGCGTCATCGGCGAAGGCGCGGTCGCCGGCCAGCGGGGTGAACTCCTCGATCAGCGACTCGATATAGGCGAGGCATTTCGGCCGGTCCGGATGGCGCGCCACCTGCGCCTTCTGCCAGGGGGTCAGCTTCGCATAGGTGGCGGCGAGCAGCTTCTCGGCCTTGTCGGAAAGGCGGCCGACCTCCTCGGCCACGTCGATGCCGCCCGCATCCGTCGTACGGCGCAACTCCTCGATCTTGCCTTCCAGCTCGGCGAGGGGTTTTTCGAAATCCAGGAAGTGGCGCATTGCAATTCCGTCTTTGGCGGCACCCTCTGGCGCGGGCGCGGAAAGGCCCCGGCCTAGCGCAGACGGTCCGGGATGGCCAGAGCGAGAGAATTGCGCCCGGCCGCCGGCGTCCCGGCCGATACGCCGCGGCATAAGGGGCAGATCGTCGAGGCCGGCCGCGAAAGGGGACGCATCACTGCGCCAGCGGGTGATGCGTCTCCACCAGGTCCCGCAATCTCTCCTCCATCACGCGGGTGTAGATCTGCGTGGTGGCGATATCGGCATGGCCGAGCAGCATCTGTAGCGCGCGCAGGTCGGCGCCGCCTTCCAGCAGATGCGTGGCGAAGGAATGCCGCAGCACATGCGGGCTGACCCGCTCCGGATCGAGCCCCGCCGCCAGGGCCGCCTCCTTCACCAGCAGCGCCAGGCTCTGCCGCGTCAGGTGGCCGGAGGCGCCATAGGAGGGGAACAGCCACTTCGACGGCTTCTCCGGGTCCTGCAGCGCGAGGGCGGCGGCGCGGGCGCGGCCGGAGATCGGCACCAGCCGCTCCTTGTTGCCCTTGCCGCGCACCAGGATCAGCGGGCTGTCTGCGGTCAGGGCGCCGGCGGGCAGCCCGACCAGCTCGCTGGCGCGCAGGCCGGAACTGTAGAGCAGCTCCAGCAATGCCACGGCCAGGGGGCCGCGCCTGCCGGGCAGGCGGCCAGCGGCCTCCAGCAGCGCCGTCACCTCGGCGGCGCGTAGTGCCTTGGGCAGGGATTTCGGCTGGCGCGGGCTGTCCAGCAGCTCGGTCGGGTCGTCGGGGCGCACCCCCTCGCGTGCCAGGAAGCGGTAGAACTGCCGCAGCGCCGCCAGCCGCCGGGCCGCCGTGCGGGGCGAGAGGCCGGCATCGGTCAACCGGGCCAGATAGGCGCGCAGCAGGTCCGGCGCGGCCTCGGCCAGCCGGGTGCCGCGGCCACGCAGGAAACCGGCGAGGTCGGTGAGGTCCGCCTCATAGGCGGCGAGCGTGTTGCGCGCCGCGCCGCGCTCGGCGGCCAGCATCTCCAGGAAGGCCTCGAGATGGCGGTCCATCCCCTGCTCCCTCCCGGGCGGGGAATCAGCGCGTGCCGAATCGCTCGTTCGGCAGGGTGCGCTCGACGGCCTGCGGCGTCACCGCCGGCGGGAAGGCAGCCATCACCAGCAGCCCGCCCAGGATGGCGATGATCAGGACCAGGATCAGGAGAAGCAATGGACGGCGGAACATGACAGCCGGGTGTATCCTCGCGCGCGGTGCGTGATGTGCTACCTTCCGGCCCTGTGACACGCAACCTCGGCTTTGCCATTATTCCGCCCACCGCATCATCCTCGCCCGGCCCTGCTTCGCAACCCGACGGCGCGGGGAGCGCCGCGCTCATGCGCTCCGTCGTCCTGATCGGGCTGCCGGGGGCCGGCAAGTCCTCCATCGGCCGACGCCTGGCGCAGCGCCTCGGCGTTCCCTTCCGCGACGCGGATACGGAGATCGAGGCGGCGGCCGGGCAGCCGATCACCGAGATCTTCGCGCGCTATGGCGAGCCGCATTTCCGCGAGGGCGAGCGGCGTGTCATCGCCCGCCTGCTGGCCGGGCCTCCGATGGTGCTGGCCACCGGTGGCGGCGCCTATGCCGACCTGGAGACGCGCCGCGCCATCCGCGCCTCGGGCGCGCTCACCGTCTGGCTGCGCTGCGCCATTCCGCTGCTGCTGCCGCGCGTCTCGGGCCGGGAAACCCGGCCGATGTTCCTGAACCAGGACCCGGCCGAGGTGCTGCAACGGCTGATGACCGCCCGCCACCCTCTCTATGCCGAGGCCGATCTCGTGGTGAACTGCATGGACGAACCCCCCGAAATCACCACCGACCGCGTGCAGCGCGCGATCAGCGGCTTCGAGGCCCCTGCCCGCCTGCCGGTGGCGCTGGCCGGGCGCAGCTATGAGGTCGTGGTCGGCGAGGATCTGCTGGCGCGGGCGGGCGGGCTGATCGCCCCGGCGCTGCCGGCGCGGCGCGTCGCCGTGATCAGCGATGCCAGCGTCGCCGCGCTGCACCTGCCCGCCCTGCGCGCCGGGCTAGACGCCGCGGGTATCGAGATCCGCGCCAGCCTGACCGTGCCGCCCGGCGAGGCCAGCAAGAGCCTCGCCACCTTCGGCGCGGTGCTGGAGGACCTGCTGGCCGCCGGGGTGGACCGTAACACCGCCGTCGTCGCGCTCGGCGGCGGGGTGGTGGGGGACCTCGCCGGTTTCGTCGCCGCCACGGCGCTGCGCGGCCTGCCCTTTGTCCAAGTGCCGACGACGCTGCTGGCGCAGGTCGATTCCTCGGTCGGCGGCAAGACGGGCATCAACCTGAAGGCTGGCAAGAACCTGGCCGGCGCCTTCCACCAGCCGCGCATCGTGCTGGCCGATACCGGCGTGCTGTCCACCCTCCCCGCCCGCGAGCTGCGCGCCGGCTATGCCGAGGTGGCCAAGCACGGTCTGCTGCAAGGCCCGCTCTGGGACTGGTGCGAGGCTGAGGGTGCGAAGGCCGTGGCCGGCGATGCCGCCGCACTGCGCCACGCCGTGCTGGAAAGCTGCCGGCTGAAATCTGCCGTGGTCGCCGCCGATGAGCGCGAGGAAAGTGCCGAGGGCGGCCGCGCCCTGCTCAATCTTGGCCATACCTTCGGCCATGCCGTGGAGGCCGAGTGCGGCTATGACGGCACGCTGTTGCATGGCGAGGCGGTGGCGCTCGGCCTCGGCCTTGCCGCGCGGCTTTCGGCCCGGCTTGGCCTTTGCGACGCCGCGCTGCCGGAGCGGGTGGAGACGCATCTGGCGGCGGTCGGCCTGCCCGCCCGCCTTGCCGACCTGCCGCGCCGCTTCACCGTCGGGGCGCTGATGGCGCGGATGCGCAAGGACAAGAAGGTGCGCGACGGCCGCCTGCGCTTCGTGCTGCTGCATGGCCCGGGCCAGGCCTTCACCAAGGGCGATGTCGAGCCGGCCGAGGTCGAGGCGCTGCTGCGCGAGGCGGGCTGCGAGGCCTGATACCGGCCGGCAGAAGTTTTGGCCTTCTGCCGGCTGGTATCGCGCGCAGGGTTGGCATGGCGGCGGCGCGCCAGACAAAGGATCATAACGGCCAGCGTCTACGCTGGCCGTTATGAGCGGCGGCCCGGCCGGCTTCCCGGCGCGGCCATGGCTGCCATGCCCGGGCTTTTGGACCCGGTCGCATCATGCCATATGCGAAACTCGCTGCCGCACCGCACCATGCCGGGAGACCGTTCCATGCCCCTCTCCGCGCCCGCCCCCCGTGAGCCGCTGCACCGCCGTGTCCTCGACATGCAGGGCTATGAGCGCGAGGACGGGCTTTTCGACATCGAGGGGCATCTCGTTGATACCAAGAGCTACGCCTTCGAAACCGAGAATCGCTATGTCGAGCCGGGGGAGGCGCTGCATGGCATGTGGATCCGGCTGACGGTGGACGCCGACCTCGTCATCCGCGAATGCGAGGCCTCCACCGAGTTCAGCCCCTATGCCATCTGCCCGCAGGCGGCACCGAATTTCGCGCGGCTGGCGGGGCTGCGGATCGGGCCGGGCTTCAACCGGGCGGTGCAGGAGCGGGTCGGCGGCCCGGTCGGCTGCACGCATCTGCGCGAGATGCTGGCGCAGCTCGCCACCGTCGCCTTCCAGACCACCTATGCGGCGCGGCAGGAGCGACGGAAGGCGGAGGCGGCTGCCAGCGGTCCGCGCAAGCCGCCCGCCCTGCTCAACACCTGCCTGGCCTATGGCGAGGAAAGCCCGGTGGTCGCCGAGCGCTGGCCGGACTACGCCAAGACCCCGCGCGCCGCGGAATAGCGTCCGGCGGCCCGGGAGGAACGGCAAAGGGCCGGGAGAGGCATTCTCCCGGCCCATTTTCGTCGGTGCGACCCGGCTCAGTCCTCGTCGCGGCTAAAGAAGGCGTGCAGCCAGCGTCGCACCGGCGAGGCCTGGGCGATCTCCTCCGGCGGCGGCAGCGGCTGCGGCGGGCCCAGGCGGCTGGCGATGGCCTGCACCTTCGGATCGCGCGGCAGCAACTGCGCCGCCTCGGTGGCAACGCGGCGGGCCTCCTCCAGCCGGCCGGTGCGCTCCAGCGCACGCGCCAAGCCGATATGCATCGCGCCGATCTCGGGCGCCGCCGCCACCGCGTCGCGGAAGACCGGCTCGGCCTCCGCCGGCTCACCGATATAGAGCAGGAGCTGGCCAAGCCAGAGGAAGGCGCCAGGGTCGGTCTCGCCCTCGGCGATCACCTGGCGGGCCACGGCGATGGCCTCGGCACGGTCGCCGCGCGCGGCCAGGGTGTGGCTGAGGCCGAGCAGCGCCTGCCGGTTCGCCGGATCCTGCGCCAGCACCCTGCGGAACTGCTCCTCCGCCTCGCTCACCCGGGCAACGTTGAGCAGCAGGTGCCCATAGTGCACCTGGAGGTCCATGTCGGCCGGCACTGCCTTGAGGCCACGCTTGCAGATACCGACCGCCTCCGGCATCCGGCCCTGATTAGTGAGGGCCAGGCTCAGCCCCTGGTAGATATGCGCCACGTCCTGCCGCAGGGCGAGCGCGGCGCGGAAGGGCTCCTCCGCGGCCACCGGCTCGTTCATGCCGAGCAGCGCATGGGCGGCATGGGCCTGGCTGGTGAAGTCGTCGGGGCGCAGCGAGGCCTGCTTCAGCGCCAGGTCGCGCGCCGCCTCATGCCGGCCTGTGTGGCGCAGTTCGTGAACGCGCTGCGGCAGTAGCCGGGCGATGTCCTGCTCCAGCACGATGGGCGCCAGCCCAAGCTCCAACGCACGGTCCCAGAGCCGGTTGGCCATGGTGGCATGGCCGCGGCGGAAGGCGGCGTTACCGGCATGGCGGAACCAGTGCGGGCTGGCATGGCGCCGGCCGCGCATGAGCTGCGTCAGGCCCGGCAGGTCGCGCGCCACGATGCGATCCAGCACCTGCGACAGGAAGGCGCTGTCCACCAGCAGCCAAATGGAGGCGTGATCCATGAAGGGAGTGCGCAGCCAGTGCACCCCGGCCTCGGCGGAGAGCCGCTCGGCGTGGCCGCGGTCCTCCGGCATGTAGGGATCGGCGAGCAGCAGCGCGAAGCTGCCCGCCTCGCCGGCGCGGACCGTCATGCCCGCATGCTGTGCGGCCTGATAGTAGCGGTGGAAGCGGGTGTCCCAGGGCACGTCGGCGGGCGCGATGGAGCTTTGCGGGCAGACTGCGAAGGCGAAGTCGGCGCCGAGCTGGGCGGCGTGCTTCAGCGCCGCATAGCCCCCCATGCTGTAGCCATAGGCGACGGCGGGCCCCTGCAGGGCCGCGCGTACGGCGGGCGCAGCCGCGGCGACCGAGGCGGCCGGGAACCAGTTCTCGCGGCGGGCGACGAAGCCGATGGCGTTGACGCCGAGCTTGGCCGTCACCTCCTCGCCCCAAATCCTGGTCTGCTGTGGACGGAATGTGAGGTCGGCGAAGGTGATCAGGGTGGGCGAACCCTTGGCGGGGTGATGCACCACCACCAGATGTTCGTCCTCGTACAGGATCGCGTGCTTCATCGTCGTGCGGATCACCCGGTCAGGCTGCGCCGGCCGCCTCCTCCGGAGTGAGCAGCTTCAGCGAAAGCGCGTGTAGCCCGCTTCCGAACTCGCCCGCCAGTGCCGCGTGCACCGCCCGCGAGCGCGCCACGCGGCTCTGCCCGGCGAAGACCGGACTCACCACCTGTATGGTGTAATGCGTCTCGCCGCCCGGCGCCGCCCCCGCATGGCCGGCATGGCGGTGACTGTCATCCAGGATGGTGACCTCCGCCGGGGCGAAGGCCGCACTCAGGACATTCCGCATGCGTTCTGCACGTATCGACATGGGCCGTGGTTTTCCACGCCGCCAGCCGCCTTGCCAAGCGAAAGGTTTGCCATCTGCCGGCTTGCGGCCCCCGCGATCCGCGCCCATAAACCTCCAAATGGCCCGTCGCGGCGAACGTCTCCGATCCGACAACCCCTCCCCTGCCCAGCCGTGCGACGCACCCGGCTGTGAGGCCGCGGGAGAATACCGCGCTCCGCGCGACCGCTCGCGGTTGCGTGATTACTACCATTTCTGCCTTGAGCATGTCCGCGCCTACAACCAGGCCTGGGACTACTACAAGGGCATGAGCACCGACGAGATCGAGCAGAATCTGCGGGAGGACAGCGGCTGGCAACGGCCGACCTGGCCGCTCGGGCGGCTCGGCCATACCAAGCTGAATCCCGAGATCTTCCGCGATCCGCTCGGCCTTTTCGGCGAAGCGCCGCCGACGCCCCGCAAGAGCGCCAGGGAGGCGCCGCCGGAGCTGCGGGCCGCGCTCGACCTGATGGGCCTCGGCTGGCCTCTGGAGGAGGATGCGCTGCGCGCCCGTTACAAGGAGCTCGCCAAGCGCTACCATCCGGATTCGAACGGCGGCGACAAATCCGCCGAGGACCGCCTGAAGGACATCAACCGCGCCTATAGTCTGCTGCGCAAGCGGCTGGCGGTCATGGCGGCGGAGCAGGCGCCACCGAAATCCTCCGCTTCCCCCAGCCGGGCCGCGTGAGCCGCCCGAGGCCCCCATTCAGACTTACCGCGACACGAGAGCCGACAGCAGAGAGAGCCCGATGAGCAAGGTTGCCACCCTCACCGAATCCCGCAACACCAGCGCCATCGATCTGCCGGACATCACCGTGAACGCGCGCGAGGTGTTCGGCATCGACAGCGACCTGGAGGTGCCTGCCTTCTCGGTCCGCACTGAGCACGTGCCCGAGCCCGACGACACCTACAAGTTCGACCGCGACACGACGCTGGCGATCCTGGCCGGCTTCGCCTTCAACCGGCGCGTCATGGTCCAGGGCTATCACGGCACCGGCAAGTCCACCCATATCGAGCAGGTGGCGGCGCGGCTGAACTGGCCCTGCATCCGCATCAACCTGGACAGCCACATCAGCCGTATCGACCTGATCGGCAAGGACGCCATCGTCCTGAAAGAAGGCAAGCAGGTCACGGAGTTCCGCGAGGGCATCCTGCCCTGGGCGCTGCAGCACCCCTGCGCCCTGGTCTTCGACGAGTACGATGCCGGCCGGCCAGACGTGATGTTCGTCATCCAGCGCGTGCTGGAGGTCGAGGGCAAGCTGACGCTGCTCGACCAGAACCGCGTGATCCGCCCGCACCCGGGCTTCCGCCTCTTCGCGACGTCGAACACCGTGGGCCTGGGCGACACGACCGGCCTCTATCACGGCACGCAGCAGATCAACCAGGGCCAGATGGACCGCTGGAACATCGTGGCCACGCTGAACTACCTGCCGCATGCGCAGGAGAGCGCGATCGTTGCCGCCAAGCTCGGCATCGATCCGAAGGACGCGGCGGCGAAGAAGCGGATCGACGCCATGGTGGCGCTGGCCGACCTGACGCGCGCCGGCTTCATCGCCGGCGACATCTCGACCGTCATGTCGCCGCGCACCGTCATCACCTGGGCGGAGAACGCGCGGATCTTCGGCGATATCGGCTTCGCCTTCCGCCTCTCCTTCCTCAACAAGTGCGACGAGGCGGAGCGCGCCACGGTGGCCGAGTACTACCAGCGCTGCTTCAACGAAGAGGTCCCCACGGGCCTGATGGTCCGCCGCGCCTGAGCGCGGCCGACTGACGGCGGGGTCCGGGGGGACACGGTCCCCCCGGCGGGGTATGGGGGCAGCGCCCCCATTCTTGATGCGGGGAGCCTGAGCGGATGAGTGGATCCAAGGACCAGACGCGCCAGGAGGAGTTCAAGCGGGCCACCGCTGGCGCGTTGCGTGCCATTGCGCGCAATGCCGAGGTGCAGGTCGCCTACCAGCCCGGCCCGTCCGGCTTGGCTGGCAAGCGCGCCCGCCTGCCCATGCCGACGCGGGCCCTGCCGCCGGCCGAGATGGCGCGGCTGCGCGGCGCCGCCGATTCCATCGCGCTGCGCCTGCGTCACCACGACGAGGCCGCCCATGCCGCCCGCACCCCCGCGCGCCGCGAGGCCAAGGAGGTGTTCGACGCGCTGGAGCAGGCCCGCGTCGAGGTGGTGGGCAGCGCGCATATGCCCGGGGTCGCCGCCAATTTGGATGCCCGCCTCGCCGAGACCTGCGAGGCCGAGGGCTATGACCGCATGACCCGCAAGGACCAGCTGCCGCTGCCCGTGGCGCTCTCCCTGCTGGCCCGCGAGCGGCTCTCCGGCCATCCGGCTCCTACCGCTGCGCAGCGCGTGCTGGATCTCTGGCGCGGCTCGCTCGGCGAGAAGGCCGAGGCCGCTCTGGCCGAGATGGCCGAAACCCAGGCCGACCAAGACCGTTTCGCCCGCGCGGCCCGCAAGCTGCTTTCCGCCCTCGATCTCGCCGAGGCCGAGGTGGAGGCCGAGGCGGAGGAGGAGGAGTCCGGCGACGAGGGCACCGAGACCACCAGCCAGCAGGACAATTCGGCCGAGGGCGAGTCCCAGTCCCGCGAGTCCGACCAGACGCTCGGGGCCCAGCCGGAGGCCATGCAGGGCGAGGCCGCCGAGGAGGAAGGTGAGGGCCAGGAGGAGGAAGAGGGCGTCGCCGCCGAGGGCGAGGACCGCCCGGGCGGCCCTCAGCAGCGCCGCGAGGTGCAGCCCACCGACGATTCCGCCCTCTATCGCGCCTTCACCAAGCAGTTCGACGAGGAGATCGTCGCCGAGGATCTCTGCGATGCCGAGGAGCTGACGCGCCTGCGCCAGCAGCTCGACCAGCAGCTCTCGCATCTGCAGGGCGTCGTCTCCAAGCTGGCCAACCGGCTGCAGCGCCGCCTCCTGGCACAGCAGCAGCGCGCCTGGGAGTTCGACCTGGAGGAAGGCACGCTCGACGCGGCGCGCCTGGCCCGCATCGTGGTCAATCCGCTGCTCTCGCTCTCCTACAAGCGCGAGCGCGAGGCGGATTTCCGCGACACGGTCGTCACCCTGCTGATCGACAATTCGGGCTCGATGCGCGGCCGGCCGATCTCGGTGGCCGCCATGTGCTCCGACATCCTGGCGCGCACGCTGGAGCGCTGCTCGGTGAAGGTGGAGATCCTCGGCTTCACCACCCGCGCCTGGAAGGGCGGGCAGAGCCGTGAGCGCTGGGTGCAGGAGGGCAAGCCGCGCAACCCCGGCCGGCTGAACGATCTGCGCCACGTCGTCTACAAGGCGGCCGACGCCCCCTGGCGCCGCGCCCGCAAGAATCTCGGCCTGATGCTGCGCGAGGGGCTGCTGAAGGAGAACATCGACGGTGAGGCGCTGGAATGGGCCTATCGCCGCCTGATGCAGCGGCCGGAGCGGCGCCGCATCCTGATGGTCATCAGCGACGGCGCGCCGGTGGATGACAGCACGCTCTCGGTGAACCCCGGCAACTACCTGGAGCGCCACCTGCGCAAGGTGATCCACGACATCGAGCAGCGCGAGCTGGTGGAACTAATCGCCATCGGCATCGGCCATGACGTCACACGCTATTATCGCCGGGCCGTGACGATCGTGGACGCCGAGGAACTGGGCGGCACCATGATGAAGAAGCTGGCCGAGCTGTTCGACGAGGACGCCGCAACCGCCTTCCAGCGCGCCGCCACGGAACGGGCGCCGCTGGTGGCGTGATCCGCTCCCGCCGGCGGGCCCTGCTGGCCGGCGGGTTGGCGCTGGCGGGGCTCGGCGCCTGCGCCGCGTTGCGCCTTGGCGCCGAGCCCGCCACATCCCTGCCTCCCCTTCCCCTGCCGCCCGATGCCGGGCTGGAGTCACGCGGCGGGCTTGAGTTCAACCGCCACGCCATCGGCTTCGGCGGGCTTTCCAGCCTGCACATCGCCGATGACCTGACCCTGACGGCTGTCAGCGACCTCGGTCACTGGCTGCAAGCGCGGCTGGTGCTGGACACGGCGGGGCAGCCGCAGGCACTGGAGGCGCTCCGCACCGGCCCCTTGCGCAGCGACTTCGTCCTCCCTCCCCCTGGGCCGCTCCGGCGCGATGCGGAGTCACTGGCCCGGCTGCCGGATGGCACCTGGCTCGTCGGCTTCGAGCGCTGGCACCACATCTGCATCTATCGCCGGCTGGATGAGCCCTGCGAGGTGCTGCAGTTGCCCCCTCCCGGCCTTAGCCGGGCCCCTGTCAACGAGGGGCTGGAAAGTCTGACCGTGCTGCCGGACGGGCGCTGGCTGGCGATCACCGAGAGGCTGGTGGTCGGGGCGGGCCCGCTGATGCGGGCCTGGATCGGCACACCCGGCCGCTGGACCCTGCTGCGCTACCGCCCT